>ERZ773005.28-NODE-28-length-141572-cov-7.053025_pt1 | contig 141572 bp, 136 predicted proteins | sample MGYA00580666_ERZ773005 | MGnify/ENA primary metagenome ERZ773005 (study PRJEB29015, sample SAMEA2737999) | human oral metagenome | biome: human oral; feature: human-associated habitat; material: dental | place: China | collected 2061 ...
TTTTAGTGAGCTCAAGCGGATTATTGACGACATCGGTTATGAGGAAGCTTCACTTATAAGCATTCTCCATAGAACTCAAGAGCATTATGGTTATATACCGAGAGAAGCTCAGGGGTTTATAGCCCATGAGCTCGGTATACCTGCCTCCAGAGTCTATGGTGTAGTATCTTTTTACTCATATTTTGTAGAAAAACCAAAGGGAAAATATCAGATAAGTGTATGTCTTGGCACTGCCTGCTATGTCAAAGGAGCCGCAGACGTGCTTGCAAGGCTTGAAAGCGAGCTTGGCATTAAGTTTGGCGAAACCACGCCGGACCTTAAATTTTCAATAGCACAGACAAGATGTCTTGGCGACTGTAGCAACGCTCCTGTGCTTATGATAAACAATAAGCTCTACAGCAAGGTTTCACCTGATGAAATTCCTTTAATACTTGAAGGCTATAAGGAGGTGTAATTATGTCAGGCAATGCGTTAAATCAAACTGCTGTTAAAATAGAAGCACACAGTGAAAAGCTAAATTATGATGCTTTAAGGCAGCTGAAACAAAGTGCATATAAAAATTTAAAAAACCGTATCCTCCAAGATGATTCTATAGGGATAAGAGAAGACGGCTCTTTCTATCTTAAAGGCGATTATTATGAAAAGCAGCTTCGCATAGCTCTTAGAAACTGCGGCATAATAGACCCGGACAATATTGAAGATGCGGTGGCGACTGACGGATATGCGGCACTTGCCAAGCTGCTTGAAAACAATATATCCGGTCAGAGCATAGTGGACGATATGATAAGGGCAAATCTCAGAGGCAGAGGCGGTGCAGGCTTTAATGCCGGTCGTAAATGGGCAGAAGCACTCTCTCATTCTGCTCCTCATAAATACATAGTGTGCAATGCGGATGAGGGCGACCCCGGTGCATTTATGGACAGAAGTATATTGGAGCTTGACCCTCACAGCGTGCTTGAGGGAATGGCTATAGCAGGCTATGCAATAGGTGCAGATAAAGGATTTATCTATGTCAGGGCTGAATACCCTCTCGCCGTAAAAAATTTGAAAACAGCTATCTCACAGGCGATGAACAAAGGACTTTTAGGTAACAATATACTCGGCAGCGATTTCTCATTTTCAATTGAATTAAGACTCGGTGCGGGAGCTTTCGTATGCGGAGAAGCCACCGCACTTATAGAGTCTATAGAGGGACATAGAGGTATGCCCAGAAATAAAATCTACAGAACCGCTCACAAGGGTCTTTTCCAGATGCCTACAGTGCTTAATAATGTTGAAACTCTGGCAAATGTACATATGATAATGCTTAAGGGCGTGGATTGGTTCCGTTCTATAGGCACCGAGGATTCACCGGGCACCAAGGTATTTTCTGTGGTAGGCAAGGTTTTAAACGCCGGGCTTGTAGAGGTTCCTATGGGTACTCCTTTAAATACAATTATCTACGATATATCGGGAGGTATAAAAAATAATAAAAAGCTTAAAGCGGTGCAGACCGGAGGTCCTTCAGGCGGCTGCATACCTGCTTCACTTGTAGATACCACTACTGTAGATTTTGAATGTCTTGAAAGCATAGGCTCTATAATGGGCTCAGGTGGTATGGTGGTTATGGATGAAGATGACTGCATGGTAGATATAGCACGCTTTTTTATGGAGTTTACCGTTGAAGAATCCTGCGGCAAGTGCACCCCCTGCCGAATAGGAAATAAACGCATTCTCGAAGCCTTAAACCGGATTACGCAGGGACAGGGGCAGGCAAAAGATTTGCCTTATCTTAAAGAGCTTTCAGAAGTCATCAGAGATACCTCATTATGCGGGCTTGGGCAGTCGGCTACCAATCCTGTGCTTTCCACTCTGCACTATTTTAAAGATGAATATATCTCACATGTTAAGGATAAGCGCTGTACCGCCAAGGTATGCAGAAATCTTCTGGTTTATTTTATAGGAGAAGGCTGCATCGGCTGTGGTCTTTGCAGTATTAACTGCCCCGTCAAATGTATAGAGGGCGAGCGCAAGATAAGACATATTATAGATACGGCTAAATGTATTAAATGTGGAACCTGCATGGCAAAATGTCCTGTACATGCCATCAATTTAAGATAAATGGAGGATTGAGATGATTAATTTTACTATTAACGGAATTGAAGCATCTGTTGAAGAAGGTACTACCATACTTGATGCTGCCAAAAAATATAATATTCACATACCTACTCTCTGTCATCTTAAGCTCCACGAACTTAATGTGGAAAATGCCACTGCTTCATGCCGGGTCTGCGTAGTTGAAGAAGAGGGTAAAAATAAAATGCTTACTGCCTGCTCTACAAGAGTTAAGAAAGGCATGAGAATACGTACCGACAGCATAAGAGCTATAAGAGCGAGGAGAATGATGATAGAGCTGCTTCTTTCAGACCATCCTAAGGACTGCCTTATCTGCCCTAAAAACGGCAAATGTGAGCTTCAAACCCTTGCAGCCGAATCAGGCATACGCTCTTTAAGATGTGAGGGTGAAAGAAGGGTCTGCACCATTGATGATGATTCTTTTTCAATTATAAGGGATATGAATAAATGTATTCTCTGTAAGCGCTGTGAAACCATGTGCAATGAAGTGCAGACAGTAGGAGTGCTCACCGATGTAGGCAGAGGCTTTCACACTGTAGTAGGCACAGTATTTGACCGCCCTATGCACAATACCACCTGTACCTTCTGCGGACAGTGCATAGCAGTTTGTCCTACCGGAGCACTTAGTGAGGTAGATAATACTGCTGATGTATGGGATGCGCTTTCATCCGATAAAATCGTAGTGGTTCAAACTGCGCCTGCAGTAAGGGTTGCACTCGGCGAGGAATTTGATATGGAGCCGGGTACGATAGTCACCGGCAAGATGGTAACCGCACTTAAAAATATGGGCTTTAATTACGTTTATGATACCAATTTTGCAGCCGACGTGACTATAGTTGAAGAAGCCTCGGAATTTGCCGACAGATTTAAAAACGGAGGAAAGCTCCCCATCCTGACAAGCTGCTGTCCTTCTTGGATTAAATTTGTTGAGCATAATTTTAAAGAGCTTATAGATATTCCCTCTTCATGTAAATCTCCGCATGAAATGTTCGGTTCCCTCGCTAAAAGCTATCTCGCACAAAAGCTTGGCAAAAATCCTGAGGACATAATTGTAGTTTCCGTTATGCCTTGTGTTGCCAAAAAGTATGAAGCTCAAAGACCCGAGCTCAGCAATGAGGGTACCTCCGATGTCGATATAGTTATATCTACAAGAGAGCTTGCAAGAATGATTGTTGATTCTACTCAGGATTTTGTTAATCTGCCTGACAGTGAGTTCGACCGTTTCATGGGACAGTCAACCGGTGCCGGAAGCATATTCGGCTCAACCGGAGGAGTGGCAGAAGCCACTTTGCGCACCGCTTATGAATTTTTAACCGGAAAAGAGCTTAAAGAGCTTAATTTTACTGCTTTAAGAGGCTTTGAAAAAATCAAAGAGGCTACAGTCGATATAGAGGGAACTCCTATTCATGTAGCGGTCGCAAGCGGTCTTGGCAATGCGAGGAAGCTTTTAAATGATGTGCGGGACGGCAGAAAGCAATATCATATTATTGAGATTATGGCCTGCCCGGGTGGCTGCATTGACGGAGGCGGTCAGCCTTATATGCATGGCAATACCGGAATTCTTACTAAACGCATGAATGCCATCTATAATATAGACAGCCAAAAGCATATACGCCAGTCACATAAGAATCCTGAGGTCTTGCAGCTTTACAATGAATACCTCGGTGAATTTTATGGTGAAAAAGCACATAAGCTCTTACATACACATTTTTATAATACCAGAGAAGAAATTTAGCTATATTTCTTAATAAATCCTTAAAACAGGTTTAGAATAAGCCTAGACTCAAGAAACGCCGACTCCGGTAAATACCGGCTTCGGCGTTTCTTGAATTTAATTAAGCTGTAATCTGCAGACTCACAATCGGAAATTTTTATAATTATACAGCTAATTCATATTTTGCAAGGTTGGGAGTTTTAGTATCAAATTGTTTTTGATATTCTCCATTTTCATTGACCCAGTAGTACACTCCTCCCTTTCCAGCAACATAGCAGTATTTTGCCATAATTCCGCTTTTAGTTAAATAATAGCTCTTATTATTCTTTTCTATCCACTGACTTGCGCACATGGCTCCGTTTTTAGGGTTAAGATAGTACCAGTTCCTGCCGGATTTATACCAACCCGTAACCATATACCCCTCACTGTCAAATACGTACCATTTTCCGCTGATTTCAAGCCACTTACTTTTAACATATTTTCCCTGATTAATATAGCGCCATCTTCCGCCCTCCTGCACCCATTTGGTTTCCGATTTTTCAGTCATACGCCTACAGGCTTCATAAGCACACCAGCTTACAAACTGCTGACACCAGTAAAGTCCGTTGCTTCCATACCATTTACCGTACTTAGTATAGTTGTTGTCACCTGCATTGGCATGCTTATCTTCCAGCATGGCATTGCTTGCCTTCTCCTCATAACCGACTTCATTTAAAGCTACACTGATAAACATATCTGCTGTCGCAGTATTAGACCCGAATACAGGCTCGCCAAAGCCCTGTACTCTGTTTGTACCGCCTATCTGAGATGAGCTTACCGAATAATGTTTTTTAGCTACACAGCCGCCGTTGCGGCTGAAACCACTGCCGGCTGAAGTATTTCCTTCAACGGTATTGAAGGTATAAACTCCGTTTTTCAAAGCGCTGTCAATTACTATTCCGACGTGAGCTATTCTTTTAAGAGAATTTGAATAAAAATAAACTACGCTGCCTTTTTTAGGTATATTAGAATACCTGCCGGCTTTAATGAATAGTCCTGCTCCTGCCGGTGTATACTGAGTATAATCTCCGCATAATAAATGTTTTCCCTTGGTATAGGCATTATTCAACATTCTAATCTCCCCCTTTGTATATATAAAGCCAGTATAACATAAACTTATATTTTAGTGAAGCCCTCCCAAAAGTGAAAACGGGGCAGAAAGCCTGCAAAATTTGCAGGCTTTCTGCCCCGCCAGCTCTTATTAAATCCATTTTCCGCCTAAAGCTTCATGCTTTTGAAACAGAGAATTTGTCTGTACTGCTGCGAATTACTTAAGTGTAACCTTTGCTCCCACCTCTTCAAGCTGCTTCTTAAGTGCCTCCGCTTCTTCTTTTGAAACCCCGGTTTTAACTGCCTTCGGAGCTCCGTCAACAAGGTCCTTTGCTTCTTTAAGTCCAAGACCTGTAGCCTCACGCACTACCTTAATAACTTTAACCTTCTGCTCTCCTATTTCTGAAAGCTCTACGTCAAATTCAGTCTGCTCCTCAGCAGCAGCACCACCGGCACCTGCACCGGCAGCAGCCACTACTACTCCAGCAGCAGCAGATACACCAAATTCTTCTTCACAGGCTTTTACAAGCTCATTTAACTCTAAAACAGATAATTCCTTAATTGCTTCTATAAATTCAGCTGTTGTTAATTTTGCCATTTTTTCTTCCTCCATATAATAATCAATAATCTTATACTTTTATATTTTTTCCGGTATAATTAAAATAATATCCAGTTTAAAAGCCACTATGCCTCTTCCTGTTTTTTAGCTATCTGGTCAAGCACTCTCGCAAAGTTTGCCACAGGGGACTGCATACTTCCTAACAGTCTTCCAAGAAGCTCTTCTCTTGACGGAATTGCCGCCACAGCCTTAATGCCTTCAGCATCATAAAGAGTTCCCTCTACAATTCCCGACTTAAGCTCAAGCTTCGGTGCAGTTTTTGCAAAGTTATAAAGCACTCTGGCAGGAGCCGTAGCATCATCCTTTGATACTGCAAGTGCCGTAGGTCCTTCAAGATAAGGATCCAGCACCTCAAATTCTGTTCCCTTTGCAGCAAGATGAATCATAGTATTTTTATATACCTTATAAGTAACTCCGGCTTCTCTTAACTGCTTGCGCAGCTTAGTATCTTCTTCAACTGTAAGTCCGCGATAGTCCACTACAACTGCAGACTGAGAATCTTTCAGCAGCTCTGCAATTTCCTGGACTATAGGTTGTTTCAATTCAACTTTTGCCATATTATCCTCCTTTACATATTTTAATAATATTCTGCAATTTTATATTCAAAGACATGGAAGCTTATACTTAAAAAACTCCCCCGCCTTACCTCAAGCGAAGGAGCATAATATCAGTAGGAAATTATACTTCCTCGGCAGGCGGCTGTGCTTATGCCCTGACGGCACCTGCTGTCTTCGGCAGTTAATATCTCAATATTTTTTAATAACTATATGCATTGCCGGCAAAAACTATGCCATAAGCTTTGCAGTGTTTAATTTCACTCCGGGTCCCATGGTTGAAGCAATAGTCACACTTTTAAGGTAAGCACCCTTTACCGCACTTGGCTTTGCTTTAATTATAGCATCAACCACAGCCTTAAAATTTTCTTTAAGCTGTACTTCGCTGAAAGAAGCCTTTCCAAGCGGAACATGAACTATATTGGTTTTATCAAGGCGGTATTCAACCTTACCTGCCTTTATATCTTCAATAGCCTTCGTCACATCCATAGTTACCGTGCCTGCCTTAGGGTTAGGCATCAATCCCTTAGGTCCAAGAATCTTACCGAGTCGTCCTACAACACCCATCATATCAGGAGTTGCAACTACAACATCAAAATCGAGCCAACCTTCATTCTGTATTCTCGGAATCAGCTCGTCTCCGCCTACAAAATCGGCACCCGCGGCACTTGCTTCATCCAGCTTTGCACCCTTTGCAAATACAAGTATGCGTACTTTCTTTCCGGTACCGTGAGGAAGCACTACTGCCCCTCTTATCTGCTGCTCTGCATGTCTTCCGTCGCAGCCTGTTCTTATATGAAGCTCTATCGTTTCATCAAATTTTGCTACAGCCGTCTTTTTTACCAATCCAATCGCTTCTTCGGTATCATAAAATATTGAGCGGTCCACTAATTTAGCAGCTTCATTATATTTTTTTCCATGTTTCATCTTCTTAATAACCTCCTAAATTAGTCTTCAACCGTAATACCCATTGAGCGGGCTGTTCCTGCTATCATGCTCATCGCAGCTTCAATGCTTGCAGCATTCAAATCGGGCATCTTAGTTTCAGCTATCTTTTGAATCTCCGCCTTACTGATTTTTGCTACCTTTGTCTTATTCGGCACACCTGAGCCTGAGCTTATCTTGCAGGCCTTTTTAAGAAGCACTGCTGCCGGCGGTGTCTTAGTTATAAAAGTAAAGCTTCTGTCGGCATATACTGTTATAACTACCGGGATAATTAAATCTCCTTGGTCGGCAGTTCTTGCATTAAACTGTTTTGTAAATTCTACTATATTTACACCGTGCTGTCCAAGAGCCGGTCCTACCGGCGGTGCAGGTGTAGCCTTTCCTGCAGGAATCTGCAGCTTTATAAAACCTGTTACCTTTTTTGCCATACTGGCACCTCCTTGTGGTATCTGCGGGAAGCTCCCTCCCACTCCCCTTTTAAGGGATTAATTAATTCCGATTTATCCTCCGATTATAAAATATTGCCTCTGAAAAGGGAAGAATTTTCGGTATAGCCTGCGGATTGTAAATCTCCGCTTTAATTACATCTTTCTTACTTCGGAAAACCCTAATTCAACTTTTGTTGAGCGTCCAAACATATCAACATTCATAGAAATAGTCTTCTTACTCTCATTGATTTCAGTTATAATGCCGGCAGTATCTTTCCAAGCACCGCTTATAACTGTAACGCTGTCACCCACTGCAAAATCTATAATCAGTTTTTCCTGTTTGGCATCCTTTTGAGCATCTCCAAAGCCTAAACTCGCCATCTCTCCTGGAGTAAGCGGAACCGGCTTGCTTCCGGGACCTACAAATCCTGTTACTCCTCTAGTATTTCTTACAACATACCAAGTTTCATCATTCATTACCATGTGGACAAGAACATATCCAGGAAAGAGTTTTTTATCTGAAAGCTTTTCAACTCCATTTTTCAGCTCAAGCACTGACTGCATTGGGACACAGACCTCCAGGATTTGCTCCTGAAGTCCACGGTTTTCTATAGTTTTTTCAATATCCAACTTTACCTTATTTTCATAACCCGAATATGTATGAGCTACGTACCATTGTGCTTTTGACATCTATTTACCCAGCCTATTTAAATATAAGTCCAAATCCGAATTTGAATCCAAAATCAAGCAATGCAATAATGCCGCCAAGTATTAAGGAAACTATAGTTACTGTCACAGTCTGTCTGCTGAGTGTATCTTTATCAGGCCATATTATACGCTTATATTCCGCCTTAAGCCCCTTTATAAAACTTGTATTTTTCTCCTTATCAGCCATTACATCCCTCTCTTACTTAGTTTCCTTATGAGTAGTATGAGTTCTGCAAAATCTACAGTACTTTTTTATCTCCATACGATCAGGGTGAGTCTTTTTATCCTTGGTCGTATTGTAGTTACGCTGCTTACATTCAGTGCATGCCAAAGTGATTCTTGTACGCATATCGTCCACCTCCATCAATATTTCTCATAATTACCAGTGCTTTACACCCGGCTGTCATTATTAATGAGGTCAAAAAAAAAGACCCCATCACCCTCTGCCACTGAGTAACTATATCATATAGTAAAGACGGAGTCAACAATTTTATACAAAAATAAAATCAGTAAGTCCCTTTTCCTATGCATATACTTATGCAGTAAACTTTTTCTGCTCCTGCACGCTTCAATACCCTTGTGCAGGCTTCCATAGTGCTGCCTGTAGTATAAATATCATCAACTATAATAATATTATGTAGATTTTCAGGGAGCTTATCACAGCAAAAGGCTTCTGAAAGGTTTTTAAATCTTTCCTCTGAAGTCAGCGCTTTCTGTGCCCTAGTATCCCGTACCCTGACAAGCGCATTATTTATAAGCTTAATTCCAGTTTCTTGACTCAAATATCGTGCAAGCAGCTCAGACTGATTATAGCCTCTTATTTTAAGTCTGTTTTTATGTACCGGCACAGGGATGAGAGCCTCCGCCTCCATCTTTTTTATTTCTGTACGGTATTTTAATGCTATAAGCCTGGCATAGATTTTTATATATTCTCTTTTATTTTTATATTTTATTTTTATCATACTCTCCGAGCTTATATCATCATAATTAAGAAGTGCCAACCCATATTCAAAGCTTTTAGGCAGTGCAGCACAGTCACTGCAACTGTCCTGACTTTCATCATAAAGCTCCTTGCCGCATTTTAGGCAGACCGCCCCCTTAACAAAATCCATTAAAGGCAGGCAGTCTTTACAGATGCTACGCCCTGCTTTGGCAATTTCATGGCATACCGGACATCTCGGCGGATAAATTGAATCTAAAAGTAAAGCCTTAAGCTTTAAAACAGTTGCTAATCCAAAGTCTTTTTTTATTTTCACAGCTCTATATTTATTAAAATTATTATGTCTGGCAAGGCGGACCTTTAAAGTCCGCTTTAATTATGCTCCATGCCAATTAAAACTCCTTAAATATTGGAATTCAGGAGTCTGAATTTTTACAGTAAAAATCAATTCATCTAAAACCGGCCGGGCAGTTATTATTTTCTAAAATTCTTTTTTTGAACGTCCTTCTTCACCTACTATATAATCAATATACTTACCGGTTCCTATAGCTACAGCGGTAAGCGGGTCTTCCGCAATCACCGTATTAATTCCGGTCTTTTCTTCTATAAGCTGGTCAAGTCCCGCAAGCAAAGAGCCTCCTCCTGTAAGCAGGATTCCTCTGTCAAATATATCTGCTGCCAATTCAGGCGGGGTCCTTTCAAGCACCGAATGTACCACCTCTACTATTTGCTGTGCCGGCTCAGCCAAAGCATCAAGGGTTTCATCCGAGGTTATTACTATAGTTTTCGGAAGCCCTGTGACCAGGTTTCTTCCCCTTACTTCCATAGTAAGAAGCTCTGGTCTTTTATAAGCTGAGCCTACATTTATCTTAATCTCCTCCGCAGTTCTCTCACCTATGAGAAGATTGTGCTTTTTTCTCATATAGCGCACTATCGCCTCATCAAAATCATCGCCGGCTACCTTTATGGAGGTGCTTACCACCGTACCTCCAAGTGAAATTACCGCTATATCCGAGGTTCCTCCTCCTATATCAACTATCATATTTCCAAATGCCTTTTGTATCTCTATACCTGCACCCATAGCAGCTGCCACCGGTTCTTCAATGGTGCCGAGCACTATAGCTCCTGCCTGCTCAGTAGCATCTTCCACTGCTTTCTTTTCCACCTCGGTTGCACCTGAAGGTATGCATATAGCCACTCTGGGCTTCCTTAAGGTCCTTTTTCCTACAGCCTTATGTATAAAATATTTAAGCATCTTTTCAGTAACTGTATAATCCGATATCACTCCCTGACGCAGCGGTCTGACCGCCACCACATTGCCGGGAGTTCTTCCTATCATCAGCCTTGCTTCTTCTCCAAATGCCTTTATCTCATTAGTATTTCTATCTATCGCAACTACGCTCGGCTCCTTAAGAACCACGCCCTTACCCTTAATATATACCAGTATACTCGCAGTACCGAGATCTATACCTATGTCATTTGACGTTAATCCAAACATAACCTTTCCTCCATGCATGATTTTTATAGCTTCCCTGACTATTATAAACTACTACTCTTATAAATTCCATAAGATTTATCGTAAAGTTTTTTTTCTCTTATTTATATTTTTTTAATTATCCTACCATATTTTAGACACAATTATATTGTATCATATAAGCAAGTTAGTTGATACAGTATCAGCTAACTGAAGACGGTTTCAGAATACCGAAACTGCAAAGCTTTTTCATACTCATGCCGGACAGTTCAGTGCTGTCCGGTCCCCCTAAAATTTTTCCTTTTTATAGACCTACCATTCCAGAAGACGAAGTTTGATTGATATCTCACTTCGTCTTCTTTGTTTTATAAGCTTTGCAGCTAAACGGCTTCAATCAAGCTTCAGGGAGTTGACAGTATAATAATGAGCTGTTATATTAATTAAATTAATATAGCAGCATTTTATATAAACTAACTATAGAATATTTATATTCTGTATTTTGGGTATAATGAGAGGTCTTTATGGAACCATATACGTATAACTATTATTATATACTGATACTTTTTTATCTCTACTCTTTTTTAGGGTGGTGTTTTGAATCTTCTTACGTGTCTATCTGTGAAAGGCATCTTGTCAACAGAGGTTTTCTAAGGTCCCCTATGCTCCCTCTTTACGGAAGTGGTGCCATATCAATGATTTTTGCAGCCACTCCATTTAAGTATAATTATTTGCTTACCTATATAGCAGGAGCAGTCGGCGCTACAGCACTTGAGCTTATAACCGGCTGGGCTATGGAAAAGCTGTTTAAGGTAAGATATTGGGATTATTCAGAAAAAAGATTTAATTATAAAGGCTATATCTGTCTTTCCTCCACTTTATTCTGGGGGGTACTGACAGTAGCTTTCATTAATTATATACATCCATTTTTTTACAGCAGGCTTTCTTTCATAAATTTGCATATAATAATTATCGCCGACTATTTAATATCTTTTATCTTTTTATTTGATTTTATACTGTCAACTCATGCCGCTCTTGATTTTGCCAAGGCAATCACTGCGCTTTCAAAAATCAAGCTTGAATTTGAAGAAATTCAGGCAAGGTTTTATTCACTTGGTGATAATGTGGTGGAAAATACTAAAAATCATATTTATGAAACCGGTGAAAAATTAAATTCAATGGCGGAAAAGGTTAAAATTATAGGAGAAAGTACAAATGAACACCTAAGCGGTATGAAGTATAAAACTCAGAGGCTTATAGCTAATCTCAAAGAAGAAATAGAAGCACGCATCCCGCTTCCCAAACCTGACGAAGCCAGCGCCTCAGAATACAGCTCACTGCTTCTAAGAATTAATGCCTTTAAGCAAAAGCTTCCCTCCTCAAACCGGTTAATCACTTTCTTCAGGAGAGGTATGCTTAAGGGAAATCCTGATGCCACTTCAAAATTTCTTGAAGAATTTTTTGAGCTGAAGGAGGGAGATATATTTTCCTCTAAGTACAACAAAAGAAATAAACCATCCAAACAAAGTAAAATGTCTTCCAAAGATAAATAGAACTATTGCTCCCAAGCAGGACAGTAAAATATAAAGCCTGCTTGGGAGCAACCTGTTAAACATTATATTTTTAGAAAGGCAGTGTCAGCCGGTACTTATTCTGAAGCTGATATTTTTTTATCTATATCAGCTTCAAGTGCCTCTGACCTTTTAATCATATCCTCATAGGTGCTGCCCTTGACACCAAAATAGAATTTTATCTTCGGCTCCGTGCCTGACGGACGTACACAAACCCAGGTGCCGTCTTCACAGTCGTAATATACCACATCGGAAGGCGGAAGATTTGAAGGCATACTATTTCCGGTAGACTTATCAATTATTTTACCCTCTGCATAATCTCTTACATAATTAATTTTCATATTGCCGATTTTTTCAGGTACTTCTTGCCTGAAATTTTTCATTATATTATTAATCTTTTCACGCCCCTCTATGCCTGAAAGTGAAAGTGATTTCACACCGTCTTTATAATACCCGTATTTTTCATACATATCAAGCATAGCATCCCAAAGAGTTTTGCCTTGAGTCTTGTAATAGGCAGCTGCTTCACACAGTGCAACAGAAGCTGAAACTGCGTCCTTATCTCTGGCATAGGTACCTATCAGACAGCCATAGCTTTCCTCAAAGCCGAACATATAACTGCCTTTTTGTTTTTTCTCATTTTCAAGTATATGTCTGCCTATCCACTTAAAGCCGGTAAGTACCTCAACAAGCCTGCAATTATAGTTTTCAGCAACTGCATCTACAAGGTTGGTAGTAACTATTGATTTTATCACTTCCGCATCTTCAGGTATCAGTCCCTTTTCCTTCCTTCTTGCAAGTACGTATTCACACAAAAGTGAGCCTGACATATTGCCTGTAAGGGCTTTATATTCTCCTGATTTTGTATCCTTTACATACACTCCGAGCCTGTCAGCATCCGGGTCTGTAGCAAGTACAATATCCGCAGCCTTTTCTTCGGCAAGCTTGAGTGCAAGCTTAAAGGCAGCTTTATCTTCAGGATTAGGATAGCTTACAGTCGGAAACTCCCCGTCAGGAAGCTCCTGCTCCTTAACTACATAAACATTTTTAAAACCAAGCTCATCAAGCACTCTCCTGACCGGAATATTGCCGGTGCCATGAAGCGGGGTATAAACTATCTTAAGCTTATCTCCCTCTTTTTCAATAGCTTGAGGACTTAATACCTGGGCTTTTACATTAGCTATATAATCATCATCTATAGCTTTTCCTATTTCTTCATAAAGTCCTTTTTTTTGAGCTTCCTCAAGACTTATAGTTTTAGCCTCAGATAATTTTTTGATTGCGGCTACGCACTCTGCCACTCCCTTATCATGCGGAGGAGTAAACTGTGCCCCATCCTGCCAGTAAACCTTATAGCCGTTATATTCCGGAGGATTATGGCTTGCAGTTATATTTATTCCTGCTATGCAGTTTAATTTTCTTACTGCAAATGAAAGCTCCGGAGTAGGTCTTAATGATTCAAATTTATAAGCCTTTATACCGTTTGCTGCAAGTGTAAGTGCAGCCTCCATAGCAAATTCGGGTGACATGCGTCTTGAATCGTAGGCTATGGCAACCGCATTATCTTTATTATTCTGTTTCAGTATATAATCTGCAAGTCCCTGAGTCGCACGTCTTATAATGTATTTATTTATTCTGTTCGTACCTGCACCAATTACACCTCTTAAGCCTGCTGTTCCAAATTCAAGCTCTGTATAAAACCTCTCTTCAATTTCTTTATCATTATCTGAAATCCTCTTAAGCTCTGCTTTGGTTTCATCATCAAAATACGAATCTGACAACCACTCATTATAAAAACTCTTATAATCTCTCATTTAATCCTCCTTATTTTTAAAAGCCCGCATCTGTACAGGCATATATTTGGGCAGTTCCTTTCCTGTACGGCAAGTATATCATAAATTACTGTATTTTGGCTACCTAAAGCCGCTGTATAAATTCTGCACCAGGCTCAAAAGTGCAGCTTTGGAATTAAGCTCAGGAGCTTCAAGAACTGCCTCAAGAAGCTGTTTCAACAGTTTTCCTATTTCAGGTCCCTCTTTAATTCCAAGTTTAATAAGGTCCCCTCCGTCTATGTTAAGCATATCTATTCTGTACGGCTCCTTATTCATATATATCTCTTTTAAGGTATTATTTATAATATTAAATTCCTCATCGCTGATATAATGAATATTTTTATCATATTTTATTAAATCGGAGTTTCTGATAATCAGCACTGTTTCCAGCAGCTCACTTCCCAGCTTCAGCAGCAATTTTTTCAGCTCGCATTTTTCGCCGGAAATTTCCTCTTTTAAAAATTTTACTACCGAAGCAGTCTTATTTACACATTCATTGTCCGCTTTCAGTTCTTTAAGTATCTTTTTCGCCGTATCAGGCTCCAAGCTTCTCATCAAGGCAGCCCAGCGCACATATCTTTTATCCGGAAGCTTGGAAGCATACTTGAAAAGCTCTGTATCAGCCCGGCTTATCTTTTTAAAATTCTCAGAGCAATACTTATATAAACCGCTTTCAAACACAGCACTTATATGTTCGGGATGAAAAGCACGTAGCATTTTATCAAGCTCTACAAATATTCTTTCACTGCTTACCTTTGAAAGGTTGGCATGGAGAAGCTTTATTGCTTCACAGGTTTGAGTCTCTAAAGTAAAATCAAGTGCTGCGCAAAATCTTACCGCCCTCAGCATTCTCAGTGCATCCTCTGAAAATCTTTCAGTTGGTTTGCCTACACAGCGTATTATTTGATTTTGTATATCCTTTACTCCTCCAAACCTATCTATAAGTCCCTCTTCATCATTATATGCCATTGCATTTATTGTAAAATCACGTCTTTTTAAATCCTCTTCCAGCAAACTGCAAAATAAGACTCTGTCAGGATGTCTTCCGTCGCTGTAATTTCCGTCAATTCTATAGGTAGTTACCTCATAGGTCGATTTATTTATAAGAAGGGTAACAGTTCCATGCTTTATTCCAGTGTCTATGCTCCTTCTAAAAATTTTTTTAATTTCACCAGGCTTTGCATTCGTGGTTATATCCCAGTCTTTAGGTATAATGCCCATAATGCTGTCCCTTACACAGCCGCCCACGACATAAGCTTCAAACCCCGTTTTTTTTAACTTATTGATTATATATTTTACATTTTCAGGCATATTTATATGCATTACAGTCCTCCAATCAGATTATTAATATATGCTCTTATTTATATAATATGATACCCGCGGGTCATATTATTTATAGGCACTGAATAAAATTAATAAAAAAGCCGAGGTCCGCAAAGTGCATCCCTCAGCTTTTATCATCTTATATTAATATGCTCTGCCCCAGTAAACCATTTTCTTCGCCGGTTTTCCGCAGCATACGCATACGTCTGAAATTTCTTCCTGTTTAAAAGGTATGCATCTAGCAGTTGCACCGGTCAAATCTTTGATTTCATCTTCACAATCCTGATTGCCGCAGTACATAGCCTTAATAAAACCAGGTTTAGTATCTATAATTTCCTCAAATTCATCCATGTTTAAAGCAGTATAGGTATGGGAATCTCTATGCTTAAGAGCCGTTTCATACATATTTTTCTGAATCAGCTCAAGCAGCCTTTTAATCTCCTCTTCCAGGTTGTCCAATTTAACCGCTGTTTTTTCAAAATTATCCCTCCTTACAAGGATACACTGATTCTGCTCTATATCCTTAGGGCCTATCTCAAGCCTTACCGGAATGCCTCTCATCTCCGATTCAGCAAACTTAAATCCTGGGCTTTTTTCACTGACATCAAACTTGACTCTTATCCCCACCTGTTTAAGCCTCTCAAAAATCTGAGCCGCTTTTTCAGTCACTCCCTCTTTATTCATTCCAATAGGAATTATGTTGACCTGAACAGGTGCCACTAGAGGTGGAAGCTTCAGTCCTGAATTATCTCCGTGAACCATAATAATTCCGCCTACCATCCTGGTAGTGAAGCCCCATGACGTTTGATGCACGTATTTAAGCTTATTATCCTTATCGGTATACTGTATATTAAAGGCTCTTGCAAAACCATCTCCAAAATTATGGCTTGTACCTGATTGGAGCGCCTTGCCGTCATGCATCAGGGATTCTATAGTATAGGTATCCTTTGCTCCCGCAAATCTTTCTTTTTCAGTTTTCTGCCCCCTGACAACAGGTATCGCGAGGCATTCCTCACAAAAATCTGCATATACATTGAGCATTTGTATAGTTCTTGCTTCAGACTCTTCTTCAGTAGCATGGGCAGTATGTCCCTCCTGCCATAAGAATTCTCTCGACCTTAAAAACGGTCTTGTAGTTTTTTCCCAGCGAACTACTGAACACCATTGGTTTAATACTTGCGGCAAATCTCTGTAGGATTTAACTATTTTTTGATAATAGTCACAAAATAAGGTTTCAGAAGTAGGTCTTACACACATTCTTTCAGCTAAGGGCTCCATGCCTCCATGTGTTACCCATGCCACCTCAGGTGCAAAGCCCTCCACATGATCTTTTTCTACCTCCAGCAGACTTTCAGGAATAAATAGAGGCATATAGCAATTTGATACTCCAGTTTCCTTAAATCGCCTGTCAAGCTCAGCCTGCATCAGCTCCCAGATAGCAAAACCCGCCGGTCTTATTATCATGCAGCCCTTTACACTTGAGTAGTCAATCAACTCGGCTTTTTTAACTATATCCGTATACCACTGAGCAAAATCGTCCTCCATGGAGGTTATCTCCTGTACAAATTTTTTCTCACTTTCCATCTTAACTTATTTCTCCTACCTTCTATTTTTATATACACTGAATTTTCAGTATACGTGACAACATAATAACACAACTTTTACTATAATACAAACTAAAGTTTAATTTCAGGATTTTTTTCCTGATTTATATAAGGACTTTCTTCCTTGTTTAAGATTTCATAATAAACCTCATTAATTATGCTGCCTGCAACACAGTAGTCCTTGCCAGCTTTAAAGCCAAGCCTTATACTTTCACCAGGCTCAAGCTTTTTTATAAACCAGGATACATGCTCTCTGCCACGAATACAGCCGTATTCACCTAAAGCATCAGCCTCGGAAAAATGCGTAAACTCAGGCATATAATCTCTTATCCATATACCTTTTACTTCTTTATTGCCTTCATTTTTAAGAATTATTTCATATTCTATATCTTTTCCGTAAGCAGTTGTTTCAGGGTCATTCACTGCTCTTTGAGTTAACGAAAGCTTATTTTTATTTAAAAGCACAATATTTGATGAAAAAGGATTTTTTGAATAGGAGTTGCCGCCATTTCCTTTACTTTGCTTATCCCCTTTTTGATTATTGTTGCCTTTATTATTGTCTTCGTTGCTATTACCGTTGTTATTATTATTGCTGTTATTATTATTATTATTGCTGTTATTATTGTTATTATTGCTGTTATTATTGTTGTCGTTGTTAGAAGGATCCTCTATAGAATTTTTAGGAGGGATTTCTTTTTCCTTCTTATCAATTTCATTTTCAAGAGGGTCTTTAGAGGGCTTTATATATTTGTTTTCTATAATCCAAAGATTCCCTTCAACCGCTTTTTTCGACATCCTAAAGTTTTCAGGTATATTTATCTCCCGGACGGTATATCTGCCTGTAAGATGATAATTACTTTGCTGACGAGTGGTGATCCGCCCCCCATAGTTACTTTCCTCTTCACTCTCACTTGAAGGATTTGCGGAATTGGAAGGTGAAGCTGTATCGGACTCACCAGTGCCTCCTGTAGTTTCAAGCCCAGTCCAGGTATAAGTCCATGAATTTCTTTCAGAAAGAATCACAGGACCGTCAAAAACAATTCCATCCTTATAAAGCAGCACTTCAACACTGTCCGGAATATTGCCGTCAGCATTCAGCCACCTTTTAGCTACAGTAACTGAAGAAGTAGCCCTGCGATAGGCGACTGCCAGCATGTGAATGTCACTGTAAGCCTTGGAGCTGCTCAAATTATAATGCAAAGCTTCCTCGTCATTATAAACTGCCACAGTCTGACTTTGTATCATATTGCCTGACAAAGCGGCTTCAGCTTTAACTCTTGCTTTATATGAAATTTTTATAATCGGGCTGTTATCAGCGTCATCAAGCCCCTGAAGCAGCAGCCCGTCTTTCGGATTAATTTTCAGCAAAGAATTATCTTTATCAAAATAAGTATCAAGCTCAATAGGGCTTTCTATTTCAGTAATTTCTAAAAATTCCAAATTGCTGTCAATGCTGTCTTCTATATTAAGCTCGGCAGCAGCCTGCCCGAAATTCTTTAAATAAATATTATAATTTATTATATCGCCTGCACTCACATAACCCGCATTATCTTTATCTGATTCCTTTTTTATCACTATATAAGCTCCCGCCTTAACTGAAACTTCATCTATAAAGTTTATGCTGTCCTCTATATTAGGCAACTTTAGTGGTGCAAAGCCTATTTCAGTTCTGTGCTCTCCCTGCGGAACCTGATAAACTCCGGAATATAAAGCCCAATCCCTGCCGTTTTCTATTATCTTAACCGGACTGAGATTTTCTCTCTCATATGAATTTCCGATGAACAAAGCGACATTGCCTTTGCCTGACTGCCCGGCTTTAGAGTAAAATTTATAATACAGCCTCATTCCCGGAACAGTGTTAAATTTCTGAAATAAATAGCCCTGTATATCTCCTCCAATCTGAGCGTACTGTCTGATTGAAGTGTCCCTATCCTTAAAAAGCCTGACAGTCTTATCTTTAATTCCGGATGTTGTATAGTAATTCAAAAGCTCCCAGCCTTTTATCTTTTCACCCTGCTCAGTTGAATTTGCAGCCCACAGCTCTTTAATATTTCCGTCAATCTCAGGGTTTTCAAAGCTTCCATTCTTAATATGCACAGGAGAGGGAGCATTAGCTTCTCTTAAATTTCTACCAAAAATCTGTCTTGCATTTGCCGGATTCGGTCTGTATATTATTAAAAGCAGCATAAATACAGCCCCCGACAGTGCAATATATTTTAAAATGTTTTTATTCATAACTATTCACCTATCTTTTAAGCAACCAAAAAACAGACCAATCTGATTTTCTTCTCAGAAGTCCCTATTCTTCATCTTCAAGCTTTCCGTGTATATCCTTTTTTTTCCTTATACTCATATCGCTTTCAACATCTCTTACTCTTCGGCTCGTATAGAGGTATATTACCAATCCCAACAGTAAGAGTATGCCGACTAATGCTATCTCCAATATATTCCTAAGCAACATACTAATTTCTCCTATGATTTCCTCATTCGCATATCTGCTTCAGCTTTTTTCTTTTTAATCCATCTGAGCACGGCATACATAGGTTCTATAACGAACGCATACCATATCGCCATCCCTGTAAGAGCCATTGAGCTTAAAACATCTATTGCGTTTACCTCACCAACCAAGAGTGAAGCTATAAGTCCGGGTCTGCCAGCTGAAATACCGGTGCCCTTTACATTATCTGAAGAATCTAAAGGTGTCTTGGCTTTACCTGCTTCTGTTTTATCCGAAATAGTTTTTTTATTAGACTTGGTCACCTGCTTCGGTGCTTTAGCTATTTCCTCCAAATTATCACTGACAGTTTTATCCGCAATACCTCCGGTATTTAATGCGGTTTCTGCTGAGGTATTGCGTTCTAATGCTTTCTTAAATTTACTGCCTTTAGCGTACGGAGTTTTACTTGGCAGTTTATTCTCTGTGTTTTTAATTACGAGCGGAGGTATTTCCTCCTCCTGATAGTGGGTTTTATGTGAATATTTTATACAATATCTGTATCTGTGCCCTGCTTCATTTTGAGTAGGCTCTTTGTCTACCACCCATTCACTCCATACATGTCCTGTCGGAGATATTTCTTCGCTATAGGTGTATCCGCAGATTTCACAGGTATATACTCTTTCTCCAGGCGTGTGTTCACCTGCCTTATGCATAAGGGTTACTTTAAATTTATGCTGCCCTTCCTGACATACTTGTGCATTTGCTGTAAATACAAAACTTATACATAGGATGAGAGTAAATATCAAAATCCAGCTGTAATTAATTTTTTTAATAGTCATCTAATTTGCTCCTCTATTGCATCTAACTAACTTTAGTACCTGACATAGCTGCTTTTAATGCAGAATAGTACTTTCTTCCTACAGGTATGCTCATTCCATCATACAATACAGCTTCATTATACGAAAAGCTTTTTATGGACTTTTCTGCTACGAGGTAGGAACGGTGTATTCTTATAAATCCCTTTGAATGAAGGGTATTTTCAAGTTTGCCTATTGTAGATATAAACTCAAACTCTTTATGCCCATAATGTACCGTTATTATTTTACCGTTTACTTCAAAATATTTAATACTCGATATAGCGATATTTCTATATTCTCCGACCCCTGTAAAAAGTATATACTCTTTCTCTTTGTCAAGTGCTGCTTCAAACACATTTTTAAGTATTGTTTCAATTCTTGACTCTGAAGTTTCTCCTTTTACGATATAATTAAATGCCCTTACATCAAAAGCTCCGAGCATATGTGATTTGGAAAATGTAATAAAAACTATCTCCCCCTTATATCCTGAGATTCTAAGCTTTTTCGCTACTTCCATTCCGTCTATCTCAGGCATGCTGATGTCAAGTATAAGTACCTGAGCTTCAAAGAGGCTGTCTTCCATATCAAACAGCAATTTTTTTGGACTTTCATAAAGAAGAAGTTCTGCATCTATATCAGCTTGCTCAAGCACCTTCTTTACAATTATTGAGTAAGTATGTATATCATGAGGATTATCATCACAAATTATGACTCTCATCTATGTTATACTCCTTAAATATATATAGTTATTTATATTCTAATATAAATTTTATAATTTGTCAAAATATTAGTAATTATTATTTAATTTATTTTTATGTTTTTCAAGCAGCTTATTTAATCTGTCCGTTGGAGTAAGCAAACCGCTGAGTGAGGCATCATGATTAAGATTATCTATGATAAGTGCAATATATTTGCTCATATCTACATTTATATAATAAGGCTTTGACAACAGCTCCGGCGACTGATATACAAGGTTTGTCGTAAGCATCTTGTCTATGAAGCCTTTTTCATAGTATTCGTCAAATTTTGCAAATCCGTTCGTAAATAAACCAAAGGTAGAGCATATAAACACTCTCTTAGCTTTTCTTACCTTTAGTGCCTTGGCAACCTCAAGCACCGTTCTTCCTGAAGAAATCATATCATCTATAATCAGCATGTCTTTTCCCTCAACTGAGCTTCCAAGAAACTCAGTGCTGATTACAGGATTTATTCCATCTATAAATATTGAATAATCACGCCTTGTATAAAACATACCCATATCAAGACCCAGCATATTTGCAAAATGTACTGCTCGCTTCATTCCTCCCTCGTCAGGGCTTATCACCATCATGTGTTCACTGTCAACTATAAGCTCGGGCTGTGCTTTAAGCAGTGCCTTTATAAACTGATAGATGGGCTGCACTGTTTCAAAGCCCTTAAAGGGTATGGCATTTTGAACTCTGGGGTCATGTGCCTCAAAGGTAATAAGATTGTCCACTCCCATCCTGGCAAGCTCCTGAAGTGCAATGGCACAGTCAAGCGATTCTCTCGCAAGTCTTAAAAGCTGTCTTCCCTCATATAAAAACGGCATTATTACAGTAAGTCTTCTTGCCTTTCCTCCTACTGCTCCTATTATTCTCTTTAAATCCTGGAAATGATCATCCGGCGACATGTGATTTGTCATGCCAAAAAGTGAATAAGTAAGGCTGTAATTGCATACATCCGCCATCAAATACAAATCTGCCCCTCTTATTGAAGCATCCAGTGAGCCCTTTGCCTCACCTGAGCCGAACCTGCTTATTGTAGAGGGAACTATATAGTTGTCTCTTTCGTACCCTGCAAAGGCTATATTTGTCTTATGCTCGCTTTCCTTTTTATTCCTCCACTGTACCAGGTATTCATTAACTTTTTTTGCCAAAGGCTCACAGCCTTTAAGCGGCACTAAGCCAAGCGGACCTACAGGTATAGTTTCAATCTTGTTATCCAATGTATTTTCCTTATTATTTTCAGTATACAACATATTTTCTCCCGTCCTTATATGGTTTTTCTTCTTAAATCACTGCCATACAATGGAAGCACAGTGTATGAGCCTGATATTCTTGAAGTTATTCTCTCACTGTATATATCTCTAAGCATCTTCATTGAAAGATTTGTGGATATAATCGTTGACTTTCTAAGATTTAACCTACGGTTAATTATATAAAAAAAATGAGATATAGTAAAGCTGTTTGCAAGCTCAGTTCCCAAGTCATCTATAATTAATAGATCTGCTGATGCCAAGTCTTCATTTAACTCCCTTGAATCAATATCACTTTCTTTATCAAACCTTGCCTGACCCAGCCTGTCAAAAAAATCTACCGCACTCATATATATAACTCCGTAATTCTTATCAAGAAGCTCCTTCGCAATGCAATGTGAGAGAAAAGTCTTTCCTACGCCTGTACTGCCAGTAAACAGCAGGTTTTGACCTGAATCTTTAAAATTACAGACAAAATCCTTACATATATTAACCACTTTAAGCATATACTGCTTTTCATTCATTCCCAGAGCCTGTATCATTTTATTATCATTAAAATAATCAAATCTGAAGCAATCAAAATTTTCTCTCTTAAGTATATCATCCATATTTGACTCGGTATAAAGAAGCTTATTTATCTTTTGCTTAAAGCATCTGCATTTTTTAGCTTCAGTAAATCCGGTATCCCGACATTCCCGGCATTTATACCTTAAATCCAAATAGTCAGGCAAAAATCCGCTTTTTCTAAGCAAGGCTTCTTTTTTATGCCTTATGTCATCTATTTCCTTTTTAAAATTATCAAGTGCATTTTTTTGCCCGGAATATACGATTTTTCTATATTTATCCAGTGCCAAAGCTCCGACTCTGTTGCCAAGCTCTCTCATCTGAGGTATTTTCTCATATACTTCAGCTTTTCTCCTGTCCAAATCCCATCTTGCCTCAGAGCGGATTTTCTCATACTCTCTCATTATTGCATTATATTGTGAATTACTGATTGACATAATTTCAACCTCCTCATTAAGCGGTATTCAGGCTCCGTGCCTTTAAAGCAGATGATTTCAGCTTTGACTAAGTCTGAAATTCAATCTGTCAAGCATTGCACCATCAAGGTCGTCATCTCTTTGTTCAAAATTATTGAATTTATTTGATACCGCTCTGTACTGTCCGGCTTTGGAGGCTTTTTTGCTTCTTTCGATAAAAATCTCGTCAAGATTTTTTATATCTTCAATTTTTCTGACTCCCTCCTTCAGCCAGCCTGAAAGTATGGAGTCTGTATATTTAAAGCTTGGAGTCTGTATTGCCGCAATAGTTTTATCACATGCCTGTAAAATTACGTCAGTTGAAAATCTCCATTCATTTCTCCATTTATCTATATATTCCTGCTCCGCTCTTCCCGGATTTCTTCCGTTAAGTCCAAAGGCCTTCATTATCATATATACATCTCTGCCGAAATAAGCACCCTCATTTTTTGCCTTTTCAACACTGTCTATTCCCTTTGATTTCCATTTAAGTGCAATCGTTTCTATATACCTCATAGAAGTTTTCTTATTTTGTACACAGATTTCTATCAGATAAATGATAAGCTCCGAAGACATTTTAAGTACATCATACATATATGCCATGCTAATCGTATCTGTAGATGAGAAAGGCTTTGCGAGATATTTTTGTGCACAATAGATTAAAGTAGCAAACTCTTCATTGTTTTCAAGCCTTATCAAATCAATTTTTGACTTATCATGCCATTCTTCTTCAAGCCTCTGTTTCAATGCAGTATCCGGCTCAGCCGGGCTTGAATTGACAGACTTGAAATCCTCAACCTTGATTACTCCCGCCTTTTTCCAATAATCAACTGCTCGAATTACATCCTTGTAGGTCAGGCAGAGAACCTCAGCCATCATATCAACATTAAGCTCTTCTTTTGCATGGCATGACAAGTAAAGGTAAACTTTTACGTATTCGCCGTTTGCCCTTACCATATGTTCATTAATAAATGTATTTGATATAAGCGTTACATCTCCTACATCAAGACTATTAAAAAATACCTTCATACCCTGCCTTCTTCCCAAGTAATATTTGCTGTATAAAAAGACTTTTTACCTGCAGTCCTGTACTCCAAAATTTATATAATATACAGCAGTTTTTCCGTCAGCTATATAAATAATACCATAGCTCAAACTAAAATAAAATAGTCTGAGAACAGAAAGAAATCCACAATATTATCTACATTGTGGATTTCTTTCTGTGTTGACAATGTGGAAATGTTGATAATTTAATTTCCTATCAGGTGTTCAGCCACTTTTACTATATCTCCGGCTCCCATAGTTATACACAAATCCCCAGCTCTAAGATTTTCAAGTAAAAATTTTTCTATATTATCAAAAGAATTTATATAATGCACCTCTTTGCCGCCGGCTTCCAGCAGCTTGGCTATATCTGCCGAGCTCACCTCTTTATTGTCCTTTTCTCTCGCTGCATAAATATCTGCCAAAACCACAATATCTGCCTTGCTCAAAGCCTCTGCAAACTCATCCAAAAAAGCCTTGGTTCTGCTGTAGGTATGGGGCTGAAATACACAAACCAGCCTTTCATGCGGATATTTTATTACTGCATCAAGTGCAGTTTCTATCTCCTGAGGGTGATGAGCATAATCGTCAAATATATTTATCTCTCCCAGCCTTCCTTTAAATTCGAGTCTTCTTCCGACACCGGTATATTCACTGAGTCCCCTGGCAATGTCTTCAAAGCTGATTCCAAGCTTTAAGGAAGCGGCAACTGCTGCAAGAGAATTGTCGACATTATGTCTTCCCATCACTCCAAGCCGGATGTCGCCCGGCTGCCTGTCAAATGCGGTGAGTCTGTAGGAGGGTATTCCGTAGACATTAAAGCTGATATTATCAGCATAAACGTCAGATTTTTCTCCTCCATAGACTACTACGCTGCCCTTAAAGCCTGAAGTCAATTCACCTATATTTTTAATTCCGGAATGGATTACCAAGACTCCGTCCTCGTCTATATTATTAATAAAGCCTTTGAAGGAAGCTCTTATATCCTCTATATCCTTAAAAAAATCAAGATGCTCCTCCTCTATATTTAATATAATACCTATATGAGGCTTTAATTCAAGAAAGCTGTTCTTATATTCACAAGCCTCTGTTAAAAAAAACTCTCCCTCACCTATATGTATATTTCCTCCTATAGAGCTTAACATGCCTCCCAGTGATATAGTCGGGTCCAACCTCGCCTTTAAAAAAATATGACTCAGCATCGAGGTCACGCTGGTCTTGCCATGAGTGCCACTTACCGCTACAGAATATTTATAGTTTTCCATAAGCTGCGCCAAAAGCTCCGCTCTGCTTAAAATCGGTATATCAAGTTCCAGTGCTCTTACATACTCCGGATTAGATTTGTTTATTGCAGCGGTAAATACTATACAGCTTATATTCTTACTGATATTTGAAACGCTATGGTTATAGTAGATAACCGCTCCCTCTTTCTCCAGCTCCTTGCATATAGGACTTATTGTCATATCCGAGCCTGTTATTTTAAAACCTTTTTTCAGCAGAATTTTTGCCAAGCCGCTCATGCTTATTCCTCCTATTCCTACAAAATGAACAGGTTTGGGGCTGTTAAAATCTATTCTATACATAATACATAATCCCTCTTATTTAAAGATTTGAACTCTGTGTTCCAAAAATTATATTTTTATATTTGGCAAGTGTAAAGCTAAGCATATTTCCAAGCACTCCTATGGAGATTATCTCTCCCGCACCCACTGTAAGCATCATAAACGGTATAAAATCCTTTAAGCCGTACGAATATCTTAAAACAAAGGGGATTATAAGTGTATTTGCCAATATGGGCGGAATGCTCGCAATATACTTTTTTTCTCTAAGTGCATAAGTTCCGCAGGCTCCTATCAATGTTGCCAGACTGCCGAATATAATATCTCCTAAGGCTGCACCTCCCAGGAAATTTGCAATCAGACAGCCTGTGAAAAGCCCGGGTACTGCTGCCGGAAAAAATACAGGCAGTATACATAATACCTCACTTACACGGAACTGAACTAATCCAAAGGATATAGGAGCAAATATAAGTGTAAGGGCTACATAAATACCTGCCGTCATTGCTGCATACGCTATATGAAACGCCGGATTTGTATTACTCTTTTTCTGATTAAGCATAGTTTTTCTCCCTATTCTTATATGATATAATTAAACCAAAGAATTATAAAGCTTATATGTTATCTCGTCAACAACCTTTTTCATACTTTTCTTTAATTCATTTACTGTAATATCAGCATATTTTTCATAATAGGGTACTCTTTCATTGTACAAATCTCTAAGCGTCTGTCCCGGAGCAAAGCTCACTCCTCTGGCTCTCAAATCTCCAAGCCTTGATTTCAAAGCCCCATAAGGCAGCTCAAGATAGACTACGGTGCTTATGTTTTTTAAATTTTTCATAGCCTTTTCACCATAAATTACACTTCCCCCCGGAGCAATTACATAGCCGCTCACCTCAAGCTCTGCATTTACCTCCTCCTCAATTTCTCTAAAGCCCTCATCACCATATTCTTCTAAAAGCTCTTTAAGCAGCTTATTGTATTTTTCCTGAATTACAATATCGACATCCATAAATTTCATGCCAAGTCTTTTGGCAAGCACCACTCCCACAGAGCTTTTCCCTGAAGCAGGCATACCTATCAACGTTATATTTCTTGGCAGCTTTAATAAATTTTCATCCATCATTTTCACACTCTCTCTAATTTTTATTTATTGTAAAAACTGTAAACATCAGCCTTACAGGCGGATATATTTAAAATAACAAGCTATATCTTATTAAGCAAACTGCCACTTAATAAAAGTGGCAGTTTGTCATATCCAGTATTTATAAAGCTGCCTGAGCACCAAGGGTAAGTGCCGGCACCAACTGTTTCTTTCTTGAAACCACCCCCGGCAGCTCTAATACTACATCGCTGCTTTGATTTTCAGCAGAGACTTTGAAAGAATTACAGGCAAGATTGCCTGCTCCATTTCCTATACAGATAAGCTTAGTTTCCTGCTTAAGAATATTGGTAAGCATTAAAAATATCATATCCTCTTCAATGCCGCTTAATATGCCATCCATATAGGGTATAAGTCTGTCTTGTATCTTAGACAGCTCCTCCTCATTTAATGAGCTTATCTGACCTATTCCTATATTGAGCTTGCCGAGGGTGAACTTCTTATAGTCCTGCTTAAATATCTGTTCATCCGTCTTTTCCTTTAAATCACTCGCCGCCGCAAACATTTTATTTGCATAGTCCTCTATATTATCAATTGCGGCTATTTTTGCCAACTCCAGTCCTGCTTCTTTATCAGTTTCAGTGCAGGTGGGAGAACGGAATAAAAGTGTATCAGATATTATGGCGGAGCACATAAGCCCTGCTATCTTAGAAGGAATTTCTATATTTTTTTCCCTGAACATCTGATATATAATTGTTGAGGTACAGCCGAGCGGCTGATTTCTAAAATACACAGGAGCTATAGTGCTTATCGTTCCAAGTCTGTGATGGTCTATAATTTCAAGAATATTTGCACTTTCTGCTCCCTCAGCTGCCTGAATACTTTCATTATGGTCTACCAGGATCAGATTTTTCCCCTTTGCACCAAGCAAATTTCTTCTTGAAATCATACCCTTATATTTGCCTTGATTATCAAGCACCGGAAAATATCTATGTCTTACACTCGCCATTATTTCTCTGATATCATCAAGATAATCATCTTCCGAGAAAGTTATAAGATTCTCAGAAGTCATAAAAAAGCTTATAGGCATGGACTGATTAATAAGCCCTGCAACTGCAAAGGTATCACTTGGAGTTGTCAGTATAGTAGTATTTTTTTCCTGTGCAAGCTTTTTAATGGTCATTGATACCTCTGCTCCCGTACATACTACTATGCAGGCTGCTCCCATCTCAATCGCACATAGCTGAGATTCATATCGGTTCCCCAGTATAATCAAATCCCCTTCTGAGATATATTTTTCCATCAGGTCAGGGTTTGCCGCCGCTATAAGCACCTTTCCCTTATTAAAATATTTCTGTGCATCCCCTACTACAAGCTTGGCTTCAAGTGTATCTATTATATTCTCATACTTTGTGTTTGCTCTTGAAAGAGTTGAGCTGTCATGTATGTTCATATAGGAGCTCGCTATATCTTTTACAGTTATTATACCTTCAAGCCCGCCTTTAGCATTGACTACCGGAAGGGTTGCCACATCAAGCTCTTTCATCAGGTTCCAGGTTCGTTTAATGGAAATCCCTCGGTCGACTCCTTTAGTAAGCCTTATTTCTATATCACTTACCTGAGTTTTTACATTTTTTCTGAGTACAGGTGCTTCTATGCCGAAATGCTCAAGTACAAAAGCAGTTTCCTCATTCAGCTCTCCTGCTCTCGCAGGCTCGAAATTATCTCCCTCCGCCTTTTCTTTAAAATAAGCATAAGCCACCGCCGAGCATACCGAATCCGTATCAGGATTCTTATGTCCTATAATTATAGTTTTCTTTTCCAATTATTAAAATTCCCCCTGTTTTAATTATTAATTCTCTAATTTTTCAAGAATTTCACCTGCATTATCCTTAGTAACCTTAGTGTAATCCACCGTATCAAGTGCTTCTACAGCCTTTTTATTAATCATATCCATAGCCGCTTTTGCCGCCAGCTGCGCCTGAAGCTTATAATCGGCATATAAGGTTCCTGTCAACCTGCCTGCTTTAACCTCTTTGCAAGCCTCCTCAATTCCGTTTATACCTAAAATATAAATATTTTCTCCGGGTTTCTTGCCTGCTGCCTCCGCTCCTTCAACGGCTCCCAGTGCGGTTTCATCATCAGCACAAAATACTACTTCAAGCTTATCTCCAAATTTCGCCGCTGCATCTGAAACTGCCTGCTTAGCAGCTGCTCTGTCAAAATTGACTCCGGTTTTTAAAAGCTCTTCCTTGCCAAGCCCCGCTTCTGTAATAGCTTTAGCACAGTAATCTCCCTTTAAACCTGTTTCCGCAATGTCCGCATCACCTTGAAGCAACAGATAGCTTACAGTACCGTCACCGTTTATGTCCCCTTTATTGTCAAGAGAAACAACTATCTCTCCAAGTAAATTGCCTGCCTGCTGGGCATCGTTTCCCACATAGGAAGCTCTTATCCCCTCTGTTGCCCATCTTGCCTCCTCAGCATGTGAAGTTTCTCTGTTTATGATTATAATAGGAATCCCGGCAGAGCGTGCCTGATTTACATAATTTTGCACTTCTGCAGGTTTCACAGGATTGATTACTATAGCATCAACTGCCGAATTTATAAACTCACTCATCTGCTTTGCCTGTTCTTCAGATTTTCCGTTTGCATCACGAAGCAGTATATTTTCTTGTTGAAAGCCTGCATTTTCAAGCTCTTTTTGCAGCTCAGCCTGATATAAGGACATAAAGGCATTATTGGTTTTATACATTGATACCCCTATATTAAAGCTTTTGCCGCCCCTGCCGGGAGCATTATTGTTTGCAATACTTGCCGCTTCCTGCAAGGGCTGGGTGCCCAAAGCATTTTCAGTGCTCTCAGCCTGTTTTTTACCTGAACAGCCCATAACAGATATAACCGCTGCTAATACAGCTATAGAAATAATAAAATAATTTTTAGCTTTCATCATCGTCTACTAAAGTCCTTCCTTCCTGCCCGTCTTCATCCTGCTTTTGTCTTAGCTATCAAAGCCTGCCTACCAGTTTTAAACAGTAATATAATACCATATAAGCAGCAATAAAACCACCTTGTCTTTATTTTTAAGACCTTTTATAAGTAGAAAATTTTATATAATAATTTTTATCAGGAGCTTTTTCTCTCAAGGCTTTATTTACAGCATTATCTATTGCAAGCTCAAGCAGGGCTTCTGCATATTGTCTAAAATCACACCTTACTGTCCCGCAAAGTCTTCCCTCGTCCACTGCTTTTAAAGCTTCTGCACTGCCGTCAATTCCAACTATATTTATATTGCGAAGGCTCGCACAGCTCTCAGCCGCATCTCTTGCTCCAAGTGCCATATCATCGTTATTTGCTATCACAAGCTCTATGCTGTCCGAGTATTTTTTTATCCATCCCTCCATAATAGCCGAAGCCTGGTTCCTGTCCCAATTTGCCGAAGCGGCTGCAAGCTTATGTATCGGAATTCCCTCATTTTGCAGAGCTTTTATAGCCCACTCAGTTCTCAGCAGCGCAGCCTGATGGTTTGCCTCACCTTCAAGCACAACATAATTTATATTTCCGTCGCCGTTTAAATCAAGTGCCGAAGGATTTGAAGCGTACAGCTCCGATATAATTTCCGCCTGCTGTAAAGCGGCGTCCTTTGAATCATCTCCGATATAATATATCTTTTTGCCTCTGTTTATACCACTTTTTACCGGCTCTCTGTTAAAAAATATCAGAGGTATATCCGTAGCAACCGCCTTATCAATTATAGCTGATACTTCGGTTCTTTCCACAGGATTTACACAGATTGCATCGTATTCCAGAGCAATAAATCTCTCTACCTGTCGATTTTGCGTAATTTGGCTTCCTGCGGCATTTACCACCTCATACCTTACTCTTATCCCCTTATATTCGCTTTCTTTAAGCAGCGAATCTATTTCCTGCCGCAAAGAATTAATAAAAGTATCTTCATGATTATATATACAGATGCCTATAAACACCGCATTGTCTTCAATGGCTTTTCTGTCAAGCATTTTGGCATTTGCTATAAACAGTATGGTAATTAACTCACACACTATACCTGCTATAAGGCAGGGTCTTAAAGATATTGTCCGCATAATCAGCCTCGCTCTGTAATTTAATTAATTGGATAAAGCATCTTAGTATATTTTCCGGATTCTAAGGTATTATTATCTATATAGTAGCTTGGGATAATTTCATTTCTTAATCCTGCTTTTTCTCTTTCCGTCCCAAAAATTTTCATGTATGCATTTAATGTGGCGGCATAGCCTTCATCATATTCATTCCAAGTAATAATTCCTGAAACATATCCCTGCTCAAGCTTATTAAGCAGATAGGTAGTAGTTCCCACTCCATAAATCCTGTAGTTTAAATTATCTTTATTTAAAGAACATTGTTTAACGGTTTCAGTAAAGCTGCCTCTTGAAAGCATTATTACTGCCGGAATTTCATCTGTTTTTTTTAACTCAGCCTCCGAAGAATCAGCGCAAGGCTTTTCCATGTTTATGCCACGCCTGACAATTACATTGAAACCATCCTGCTCAAGCTTTTCCTTAATAAGCTGCTCAAGCTCATGTATATGATTTCCTTTTGCAACTATATATACGGGAGCTGAAGGAAGCTGAGAAACTTTTATGCTTTTTACAAGCTCATCTATCCCCTGCTGATAATCAATGCTTACATGGCTCATATAACCCTCGCTTTTTTTATAGACCACTCCAGATATGAAAACCGGTATTATATCAGATGAGATATCCAGCTTGGCAAATCTCCTGCTGTCCATATTTGGAAGCATTATAATATCAGTTCCCGAATCAGCTTCTTTTAATATAAGCGACCTGAACTCATTTACATCCGCATTTTTAGATATATTAGTAAAGTTTACATCTATTTTATAATCCTGTGCCGCACTTTCTATGCCTTTTTTAAAATTTGTATAATATTCTTCTTCATTTTCTAAAAATATTACAGTCATTCTGCATACGCTCTTATCTTCATCCTTTAATAAAAAATTTGTTGAAGACATAATAAAAAATATAACAATCAGCATAAAGTAAAGGACTAATAATCCTGTTATATTACTATTTGCCTCAAAATTTATTTTATTACTCATTTGTTTACACCAAAATCTTCATCAATATATTTTTGAGCCGGAAAATGAATTATCACCTCAGTGCCCTCGTCAGGCTCAGATATTACACATACTTTGCCCTCACTGCCATACTGTTTAAAAATTCTGTTCTTAACATTTTTAAACCCTATGCCTGAGCCTCTTGGTGCTGAAGCTCTTACCACTGCATCAGACATTATTTCTGTTACCCTGTCATTTGTCATCCCCGCACCGTTGTCCTTGATGCTGAATACCAACCTGCCATTTTCAATATATGCCTTAATAAGTATAATCCCGTCACCGTCATCCATATACTCCATGCCGTGATAGATGGAATTTTCAACTATAGGCTGCAATATAAGCTTTAAGGTAGCCATCTCATTGACGCTTTCATCTATATCAAATTTATATGAAAATCTGTCCTTAAATCTCATCTGCTGTATTAAAAGATAATCGCTTACATGTCCTATTTCCTCTTTGGCAGTAATAAATTTTTTATCAGTATTTAAAAATATCCTGAAGAATCTTCCTACCGCCGTTACCACCTTGGTCGCCTCCTCCGGTTTGCCTGCTTCTATCAGCCAAACTATGATGCTTAGAGTATTATATAAGAAATGAGGATTTATCTGAGCCTGCAATACATCAAACTCTGCCTGCACCTTCATCTTTTCTGCTTCTATTCGCTTTTGATTCTCTGTCTGGTTATCTTTAATCAGCTGATTTATCCTGTTTCTCATATTTTCAACAGCCTTTCCCAGATGCTCAATCTCGGAAACTCCGCCTATAGATACTTTCTCATCAAATTTTCCTGATTCTATCGCTTTCACTGATTCCTGAAGCCTGTTTATAGGCGTGCTTATCTTATCGGTCATGTAAATATAAGCAAAGGATATTATAAAAAACTCGGCAAATAATATGACGGCAGTAAAGGCACGTGTATGCTGGTCAAGGAGAACTCTTGAAGCCGGCATACTGACTCCCACTATTTTCCAGCCGGTGTACCCGACAGTCTTTATGAGCAGGTTAATTTCTCTGCCGTTTTTATAGATGCTGTAAATTCCGTCATTATATTTACTTGCTTCTATATTATTTTCAGATATTCTCTTTGAATATAAAAGCCCCATCTTAGGATGCCAGATAATTTCTCCATTTGAGTCAATTATATAAATATACCCGCCATTTGCAAAATTTATATCGTTAAAATTCCTTACCAGCTCATCATATTTCATATCAATCAGCAATACCGCCTGCTCACTTCTGCCTTCTTTAGTAAACTCTATTATTCTTGACATTGATATGACCCACTTATATCTGTAATCGCCAAGCTCAAATATTTTTTGAAGATGAGGCAGAGAAAAATGGCTGTTTTCTGTATCTTTAAATGTATTTTTAAACCACTCCTGTTTTTTTATTATATAGCCTTCCTTTTGCCTTGCTGCCGGAACTACATCTATAAGCTCTCCTTCCAAAGAAAAAAGTGCAATATTGTCAACCTTTTCCTTATTGCTGTCATATAAAAGGCTAAGCATAGAATGGGTATCCGTATTTTTATCCGCATTTTTTAAAACACTGTAGTACACCGTATTCGACAGTTTCATTACATCTCTCAGGTAATTGTCAAATAAATAGCCTACCTGATTTAATATCCCTGTATTAGCCTCATTTAAGCTTTTTTGTGAGCGCTTTGAAAGTCTTCTTGTAATAAAGAAAATAGTTACTGCAATCGCAGCGCAGGTTGCCAAGGTAAAGTATATAAAAAGTACCATCCTTATCCCAAGCTTATGCGGAAAAATTTTTATTTTTTTCTTGTTGTTATTAGGTTCACTTCTCTTTTCTGCCATACTAATAAATTAAAACTTCTTATCAGCTGCTCTAAACTTTGTAGGTGTCATTCCAAATTTCCTTTTAAATACATAGCTGAAATAATTTTGTTCAGGATAGCCTACCTCATTCGCTATTACATAAGTTTTCTTATCTGTATTTTTTAAAAGCTCCATTGCAAGCCCAAGCCTTAAATCAGTTAAATAAGCTATATAGCTTTGCTTTACCTCCTTTTTAAATATAGTAGAAAAATATGCCGTACTCATATGAAGATGCTTACAAATCATTTCAAGCGAGAGGTCCGGATTTGTAAAGTTTTCCTGTATATAGCGCTTGGCTTCCTCAATAACCCTTTTGGTAGTATTTTCCCTTCTCTCACGCATATAGCCATGAATTTTAATACAGATATCCTGAAACCAGAGTATAAATTCTTCCATATTTTTAATGATCTCAAGTATGTCTACATATTCACTGCCCGGCTCCGTGCTTATATCCTCAAAGCTAATTTCATACTGCTGCATAAGCTGCACTATGCAGTTAGCCGCACTCAGCATATAGGTATGATACTGACTTGTATGTACCTTGGCAGATTTCATCTTATCCAGCACCATATCAATTACATAATAAACACCTTCCTTTGTTCCGAACTTGATCGCATAAGTAAGGTCGCTTTCATCCTTTTCACTAAATTTCAAAAAGCCTAGATTTACCGGTTCTACATCGTGAAAATAAAGTATATCTCCCGTACCTATTACATTCTTATAGCCAAGTGCATTTAAAGCATCTGCATAAGAATAAGTAATGCTGTAAAGCTCAGTGCAAGTGCTGCCCACTGCTATGGTAATTGACACTCCAAGAACCTTCCTGTTTTCCTTGCAGATATTTCTTAGGGTATCCACAAGCTCATCTTCTTTAATACTTTCCTCGCTTCCCGAATGATTTTCACTGTCAATTCCTGTGATAATTACAAGCTTTGTATCCGAAGCTGAAGTAAACACGCAGCATTTATACTTCTTGGAAAGCTTGTCATATATAAATTTTTGAACCGACACGGGAATAAGCTCTTTGTCTATACTGGAAGTTTCAGACCCGCCCTCTTCTATGTCAACTACTGAAACTACCCAGGCCTTTGATGGCATTAAATCAATACCGTAGCGTTTAACCTTATCTTCTATCTCATCCTTTACAGTTTTTCCCAAAATAAGATTATTTAAAAACTGTTCTCTCAGGATAGGGATACTTGCCTTATAATTATTCCTTAAGATATCAAGGTCACGGCTTTTTGATATTTCATCATCAAGCTTTTCTTTTACCTTCAGCAGTATATTTGTAAGGTCTTCTCTGTTTACCGGCTTTAACACATATTCAGACACTCCAAGTCTGATAGCCTCCTTCGCATATTCAAAATCATTATAACCTGAGCATATTATAATTTTTAATGAAGGATATAATTTTTTCGCCCTTTTAGCCAGCTCTAATCCATCTATATATGGCATGCGTATATCAGTCATCAGCACATCAGGCTCCAGTATTTCCAGCTTTTCAAGTGCATCCTGACCATTTTCAGCATCTCCGATTATTGTAAACCCTGCCTTTTCCCAATCAACTGTATTCTTAATTGCAGTTCTTGCTTCCTGTTCATCATCTACAATAATAATCTTGTATAACTTCATAGGTACTCCGCCATTTATTTTATATCTCTTTCATCTAAAACTATCGTAAAAGGTCCGTCATTTATAAGGCTTACCTTCATCTCCGCTCCAAATTCTCCCTGCTCAGTTTTAATGCCGCTTGCTTTTGCTTTTGCTACCATATACTCATATAATTCTTTAGCACGTCTAGGGTCGCCGGCATTTATAAAACTCGGCCGATTTCCATCTCGGCATGAAGCAAGCAAAGTAAACTGCGATACCAAAAGCAGCTCTCCCTTCACATCAGTTATAGACAGATTGGTTTTATTGTTTTCATCCTCAAAAATTCTAAGCTTAAGCAGTTTTGCCAGAAATTTATCGACTACAGCTTCATCATCTTCCTTTGCGACTCCTACAAGCACCATAAAGCCTCTTTTTATGCTGCCTACTATTTTATTTTTAATTTCTACCTCTGCACTGTTTACTCTTTGTATAACAAGTTTCATTTTATTCTCCCCGATTATATAATTTATTTAAAGTATAAAAAGATATACATTGAACCGATACAGGTAAGTCCCCCGCTTCATAAGTATATCTTTTTTAGCTTATTTAATAAATTACATTTTTATTGAATTTTTATGTCGATTTATATCAGACTGATTATTTAATGCATATTCTTAGCTTCAAGCCTTACCAGTGCTCTTGCCAGTGCAAGCTCCGCTCTTGCAATATCAATGCCGCCTTTTTCCGAAAGTCTTCTTTCAGCTCTGATTTTGGCTTCCTTTGCACGACTTTCATCAATTTTTTCAGGCCATTCACATACTTCAGCAAGTATGGTCACACTTTCCTGAAGAATTTGAGCAAAACCCGATATCAATGCCGCATGTTTAATACCGCCCACTTCATGTATTCTTAGAATGCCGGGACTTACTACAGTTGTCATAGGTATGTGCTTTGGATATACACCTATCTGCCCCTGTATAGTATTAAACTCCACCATCTCGGCTTCACCCTCGTAAAAATCTTCGACAGGAGTTATTATTCTCAATTTAAAAGTATTCTCCACAAGAAGCCCTCCTATTTCTTAGCAGCTTTCTCCAAGACTTCATCTATAGTTCCGGAGTTAAGGAAGAACTGCTCAGCTATGTCATCGTGCCTGCCTTCAAGAATCTCCCTGAAGCCTCTTATAGTTTCAGACAAAGGTACATACTTTCCTTCAAGTCCTGTAAACTGAGTTGCCACAAAAAACGGCTGTGATAAAAACCTCTGTATCTTTCTTGCTCTTGAAACTGTAAGCTTATCATCTTCCGAAAGCTCATCCATGCCAAGCATCGCAATAATATCCTGAAGCTCCTTGTATTTCTGAAGCACCTTCTGTACATTTCTTGCCGTAGTATAATGCTCCTCCCCTACTACATGAGGTGAAAGTATCCTTGAAGTTGAAGCCAAGGGGTCTACCGCAGGATAAATCCCCTGTTCAACTATTGCACGGTCAAGCACGGTGGTAGCATCCAGATGTGCAAAGGTATTTGCAGGTGCAGGGTCTGTAAGGTCATCCGCAGGTACGTACACCGCCTGAACCGAAGTGATGGAGCCATTTTTAGTTGAGGTTATTCTTTCCTGCAATGCTCCCATCTCAGTCTGGAGCGTGGGCTGATAACCCACTGCCGAAGGCATACGTCCCAAGAGTGCTGAAACCTCTGAGCCCGCCTGTGTAAATCTAAATATATTGTCAATAAATAAAAGTACATCTTTTCCGCCTTGGTCACGAAAATATTCAGCCATAGTAAGACCCGCAAGTCCTACTCTCATACGTGCACCGGGAGGCTCATTCATCTGACCAAACACAAGAGTTGTCTTATTTATAACTCCTGAATCTGTCATTTCATAGTATAAATCATTGCCCTCTCTGGTCCTCTCGCCTACTCCGGTAAATACCGAATAGCCTCCGTGCTCTGTGGCTATATTTCTTATAAGCTCCTGTATAAGCACCGTTTTTCCTACGCCGGCACCCCCGAAAAGCCCTATTTTCCCGCCCTTCTGGTAGGGGCAGAGAAGGTCAACCACCTTGATTCCGGTTTCAAAAATCTCCGCCTGTGTGGACTGCTCTTCAAATGAAGGTGCTTTTCTATGTATAGGCAAATATTGCTCTACCTTAGGAGGCTCTTTATTATCAATTACTTCCCCTAAAACATTGAACATACGCCCAAGAGTCTGCTCACCTACAGGTACTGATATAGGTGCACCGCTTGCAACTGCTTCCATGCCTCTCCTAAGCCCGTCAGTTGAACCCATCGCAACACATCTTACCGTATCATCACCTAAGTGCTGTGCAACCTCAACAGTCAGTGGAATTCCCATATTATCAATCTTTACCGCTTCATTTATCTCAGGGAGATGACCTTGGCTGAATTTTATATCAAGTACCGCACCTATAACCTGTGTGATTTTGCCTGTGTTTTGCTGCACCATCTACCTTTTTGCTACTAAAAATGTATTAAGCTGTACTTAATGCATTATAAAATTACTACTTCAACGAGCAGGCTTGCAGCACAACGCATCTGCTCGCCCTTTCTTAGGCTCTCCATAGTCGTTAATTCCCGGCTAGCCAACCGGTACACATATATATATTCTCTCTGCTATTTTAGTAGCCTCTCCTTTTACTCTTATTTGAGAATATTATATTAAACTTTATTTTTTAACTGACCTACTCTATTGCATTTGCCCCGGCAACTATTTCCGTCAGCTCCTGAGTTATAGCTCCCTGTCTTGCCCGGTTATACTGGAGGCTAAGTTTTTCTATAAGCTCATCTGCATTATTTGTGGCATTTTCCATCGCATTCATTCTTGCACCGTTTTCTGCGGCTGCCGCCTGCTTCAAAGCACCGAATATAATTGATGAAACATACTTCGGTACTATAGCATCAAGAACTACCTCCTCATTCGGAGAATAATTCATAAGTGCCTCCGATTTTGCCGTGCCGTTTTCCTCTTCAGGGCTTTGCTTCATCTCATCTGCCGATAAAGGCAGAAGCTTTATAAGTGTAGGTAGATGTACCACAGTATTTTTAAAATTTGTATAGGCAAGGTATATAGCTGAAATCCCGCCCTTTTCATATTCTTTTAAAAGTACCGAGGTAATCTCAGCAGCATCTGTATAAAGAGGCTCATTCATAACCTCGGCATAATCTCCCGCTATGCTGTAGCCATGCCTTTCCAGAGCGTCTTTGCCTTTTTTCCCTATACTGTAAATCAGCACCTCATCTTTTTTAAAGGAATGCTCTGTCAATCTTATAATATTGTTATTATAGCCTCCTGCCAGCCCTCTGTTTGAGGTAATTGTTATAACTGCTGCCTTACCGCCCTCATTTTTTCTTAAATATCGATGCTCAAGATTTGTGCTCCTGGTAAGGATTGAGGCTATAGTATCATAAATAAGCATAAAATAAGGTTTTGATTTTTCAGCCCTTTGTCTGGCTTTTTGCAGCTTTACTGTAGATACAAGCTTCATAGCCTTTGTTATCTGCTTTGTGCTTTGTATACTGCTTCTCCTGCGTTTAATCTCCTTCATTGAAGCCATACAAATCCACCTCCTCTACGCCTTTTTGCATTCCTCTACAGCCTGGATAATCTTCTGCTCCAGTTCTTCACTTACAGCCTTCTTCTCTCTGATTTCCCCGGGAATTTCAGGATAACGGGAATCTATAAATTTAAACAGCTTATCTTCAAAATCTGCTATTTCACTCACTGCTATATCAAGTAAAAGCTTTCTCGTAACAGCATAAATGATAATCACCTGATATTCTACAGGCATCGGCTTGAAATTGGGCTGTTTTAATACTTCTCTTATCCTTTCGCCCTGTGCAAGCTGATTTGCCGTAGTTTCATCAAGCTCAGAGCCAAACTGTGCAAATGAAGCAAGCTCTCTATACTGCGCAAGCTCCACCCTTATTGGACCGGCAATTTTTTTCATTGCTTTAATCTGTGCTGCACCACCTACTCTTGAAACTGAAAGCCCTGCATTTATAGCAGGTCTGAAGCCTGCATTAAACATTTCGGTTTCCAGATATATCTGCCCGTCAGTTATTGAAATCACATTTGTAGGTATATAAGCCGACACGTCGCCTGCCTGAGTTTCAATTATAGGTAAAGCCGTAAGTGAGCCTCCGCCAAGCTCATCTGAAAGCTTTGACGCTCTCTCCAAAAGGCGTGAATGCAGATAGAAAACATCTCCGGGATATGCCTCACGTCCGGGTGCCCTCTTTAATAAAAGGCTTAAGGTTCTGTAGGCTGCCGCATGCTTGGTCAAGTCATCATAGATCACCAGTACGTCTTCTCCCGATTCCATCCATTCCTCACCTATAGCACAGCCTGAATAAGGTGCTATATACTGAAGCGGGGCAAGGTCGGAGGCCGTTGATACGACTACTGTAGTATAATCCATAGCACCGAAATCCTCAAAGGTCTTAACTATTGAAGCAACTGTCGAAGCTTTCTGACCTATTGCCACATATATACAGTGAACCTTCTGTCCCTTTTGATTAATTATAGTATCTACCGCTATAGAGGTTTTGCCTGTTTGTCTGTCACCTATTATAAGCTCTCTCTGTCCTCTGCCTATAGGTATCATTGCATCTATAGCTTTTATTCCTGTCTGTAAAGGAGTATCCACAGATTTTCTTTCAATAACCCCGTGTGCTACCCTCTCTATTCTTCTATATTTATCAGTCTGCACGGGACCCTTTCCGTCTATCGGCAGACCGAGTGCGTTGACAACACGTCCGGTCAGTGCATCACCTACCGGAACTTCAACCACCCTTCCCGTAGTCTTTACAGTATCTCCTTCGCTTATGTTTTTGCTGTCTCCTAAAAGTACAGCACCTACATTATCCTCCTCAAGGTTTAAAACCATACCGTAAATTTCTCCGGGAAATTCAAGCAGCTCTCCCTGCATGGCATTGTCAAGCCCGTGAATCCTTGCTATACCGTCTGCAACCTGTATAACAGTGCCTACATCGGACACTTCCAGCCTGTTTGAATATTTTTCAATCTGTTCCTTTATTACCGAACTGATTTCTTCCGGTCTTAAATTCATTTAGCTTCTCAACCCGCTTTCTTATATTTATAATGCTGCCGACCAAAAGTCGGCATACTAATTAAAATCCTATGTCATACGCAGACTTATAAGCTTCCTTTTTATATCGTTTAGTCTGGTCTTAATGCTTGAATCAACGATTCTGTCATTTATGCGTATTACCATTCCTCCAATAAGGCTTTCATCTACCTTAAAGTGCATTTCAAAGCTCTCATAAGCTGTCGTTTCAAGCAGTTTTCCTTCTATAGCCTTTTTTTCCTCCAAACTAAGTTTAGAAGCCGAAGTTATGCACGCCACCCCTATCTTTTTATATTCCTTTACCAGTCTTATAAAATAGTCAAATATTTCTATAAATTCAGACTGTCTGTTCTTTTCAATTACAGTTGATAAAAAAGCAATCACATCTTCAGAAAGACTGTTTTCAAAAACAGCCTTTACAGTGTTAAGTTTTTCTTCTCTGCTTATCTTTGGAGAATCAAAAATTTTCTTGAAATCAATATTGTCTTTAAATAATTTTCTTAAAAACAGTATCTCTTCATAGGCGGTATCTATGCTGCCCTTTTCACGTGCAGCTGCAAAAAGTGCATCACCATACACCTTTGAAATCAACCTTGCCATGTATTCTCACCTATTTCCTTTAAGGTATTTAATATAAGTTGTGCATGCAGCTTTTTATCAATGGACAGTGCTATGGCTTTTTGTGCCATCAGTGCAGCTATATTTACCATCTCCTGTTTTGCATCATCAATGGCTTTCTTCTTTTCAAGCTCTATTTCCTTTGATGCTCTGGCGGTAATCCTGACAGCTTCAGCTCTGGCATTTTCCAATATTTCTTCTTCCTTAGCCTTTGCCTTCTTTCTTGCAGCTTCAAGTATATGGTCAGCTTCTATCTTTATATCTTTAATTTTTCCTTCATATTCTGCTTTTAAGGCATCTGCAGCCTTCAATTTAACAGCTGCCTCATCAAGTTCAGAAGCAATACGCTCCCTACGTTTTTTAAGCATATCCCTTACCGGGTTAAAAAGCAGGTAAGAAAGGACAAAATAAAGAACTAAAACACTTATACCTGTTAAGACTGCATCTGATAAAAATTGAATGTCAAACTCTATCAGACGGCTCATACTGTTTCCATCCGATGAAGCCGTTATTATGGGGGCAAGTCCTAAACCATGCTCCATTAGTTGATTTAAATGATTCAAAGCTCTATCTTCCTTCCTTATGTTCTATCTGACTAATGCCAAAATCCTGTATCTTGAGTACTTATTTAAACGGCTTTACAAACATAAGAATCATAGCTACTACAAGACCGTAAAGACCTGTCGTTTCAGCAACAGCCTGACCTAAAAGCATAGTCTGTGTAATATCAGCCTTTGCACCCGGATTACGTCCAACCGCAGCTGCACCATGTCCTGCCGCAATTCCCTGTCCGACTCCCGGACCTATACCTGCTATCATAGCAAGCCCTGCTCCTATTGCAGAGCAGCCATAAATAAAATCCTGTCCTGTCAAATTCATAAATTTAATCCTCCTAAAATTAAATATTGCGTCGGAAAACGCCTTAATATAAAATCCTGATAAAATATCAAAGACTATATAGCAAAAAACCACAGCCACCCGATATGAGCAGCTTCACCTATTCCAGCTTATCACCTATATATACCATAGTAAGCATACAAAATACATAAGTCTGTATGCAGCCTGAGAACAGGTCACAGTATATATGCAGGAATGCCGGTACACCTACCTTAAGAAAAATTGGCATCAGACCATACCAGAGTCCAAGCATAACTACACCTGAAAGCAAATTTGCAAACAAACGCAGGGATATTGAAAGCGGGTTTGCCAGCTCACCTATCAGGTTCAAAGGAAAAAGCAGAGGCAAGGGTTCAAAAAGCGAAGTAAAATGCCTCAGCCCTCTGTTTTTAATTCCCTGGTACTGAACTATAATAAAAGTAAACACCCCTAAAAGAAAGGTTACGCCATAATCAGCAGTAGGGTTTCTCATTCCTAAAAGTCCGCTTAAATTACTTAGCAGTATAAATAAAAAAATCGTTCCTATATAGTTTATAAATCTGTAGGCATTGCTTCCAAGAATTCCGCTCGTCATGCCCTCAAATGCCTCTACCATCATTTCAATTATATTTTGGAATGTTCCCGGTACCTCAGAAGCCTTCAGCATCGTTCTCCTGGCAAAAAGTGCAAAGATTATAAGTATAATGCTTACTGTCCAGGTTGATATTGTCGTGGTAGTAATCCAAAGCTCCTTGCCAAAAAAATTATACTTATAGATACCATGCACCATAAAGTCCGCACCGCTTTCAAGCACGAGCCTTGAGGTAAAATTTGGAAATATCATGCTTTACTCCCCCTTTATTAGTTTTATTTAATATCCTTTTTATTTAATATCCCTGAAATAAGTGGCTGCATATATGCTCCCGGCTTTAAGCCCAGCAGTGCAAATACCATAGCTGCTACATTTACATAAGCACTTCTCCAAAATATAACGGCAGCTGCAATCATAATAAGCTTTCTTATGAACATGTGCAGTATAGTCTTGTTTCTGGCATAATTTTCGCTTCCGCTTGCAATCACATCTTCAGCAGTAAGACTCATATCTATTAAAATTGCAAAGCACAGCACGGTCCCCACCGCTACTCCTGCTATCAGTGACTCTTTACTATATCCAAGCCTATCCGAAAATATTACCAGTACAGCTGACAACAGCACTTCATACAATATGATTCCTGCGCTCATCTCAAGAATTGTTCTCTTTAATATCTTGCTCATCTAAATTAATAATCCTTATAAATTCGACTCTTCATTTTAGGAATATGCACCTTTTCCTCTTTGTCAATATTATCCTTCTTTAACAATCTTGAGACTTGTCTGTCATTTTCTTTTTTAGAGGCTTCTATATAGGTACTCAGTATTTTGTAAGCTGCGTTTGCACCTGCTAAAATACCGAAAATTAATAAGGGCAGAGTAAATGCGGTATTGTACCTTTTATCAAGCCAAGTACCTAAGAAGGTACATAAAAGCACAGGGGTAAGGACTGAAAAGCCCAGCTGCGATACCAGGGCTAAGCATCTAAAAATTATTTTTTTATACAAAATAATACCATCTTTTCATAAAATTTTATAAGAGTTATACAGTTATACTATCGGCAGGATTTTGTAACCTGCTCTATCAATATAGAACAAATCTAAATACACTCTACCGATTTATTAATTATATCTGTATATCAGGATTTTGTCCAGTACCGATAAGCAAAAATATAACCTTCCAAACCGGTTTTTTCTAAAAATAATAAACCTTAGGGCTACCTGCCCTAAGGTTTATTATTAATGTTTTTATAATTTATTAACCTTACTTTCCGTTTACATTCTGCTCTTTAAGAATGTTTGCTGCCTTCTCTGAGGTAACATTCTTGCCTGCATTGAACTGATCCCAAAGGAAAGAAATTGAAACAGTTGCTTCCTGTCCTTCTGAATCGCTGTCATTGTTCTTGTCATTGAGCTTCTCTGTGCTTCCTGTTGTGTAAACACCCTCAGCATCCGGATCCATAGCTACACCTATGAAAAGGTCTAATCTATTATCGGTAGATGGGCTTGTAAGTACAGTTGCATTCTCAATAGCGTTCTTGATTACGTCAGCATCAACCTTCTCTAATGCTGATAATCTTACGAAATCAACACCACCTATAGTAAAGTAATCTTCTTTCTGAAGTCCAAGGCTCTTAGCAAGCTTAAATACGTTTTCATCATTTTTGCTGTTGTCAGGTTTATACTGCTCCTGATGTGTGTAAAGCGCAATTCCTAACATATCTTTTGCTTTTTTATCTTTATCAGCTTCAATCTCAAATTTGATATTGCTGAGTTTAGATGCCAGAGTACCTACGTTAAGAACATCTGAACGGAATGCCTGTGCATATCCTGGATACATATTCTTAATATCAAGCTTAATCTGATTGCTTCCGTTGGTCTTAGCTTCAGTGTATGGTCCTACAGTACGCTTAATTGCCTTTGCATCTTCAAGCTCTGCATTAAACTCTACATTGTTGTACTTCTTCGCATTCTTATAATACTCTTCTATGCTGCCCTTTTTAGCTATAGCATTATAGTCTGAATCGCCTCTTCTAAAGAAATCAGCCGGCAGATAGCCCTTGTCGCCTACACCGTCCACTATGGTCCAGTTCTGTGAATGGTTCTCTTCGTTAGCGTACTGAGCATATAAGCCCAAGTCAACAAACTTCATCTCCAAATCACCGGTAGTAGCTTTTGCTTTAAGACTTAAAGTATCTGTCCAATAAGCATAACCTGTACCTGCTAAAATTAATGTCAGTGCAAGAACACCGCTGATGATAGATTTTTTTCCTATCTTCCTCATTTTCCAATAACCTCCGTTTATTTTTAATATTTTTTATTACAGGTTTATTATAATCAAAATTTCTTTATTAAACATCCTGCCAAGGTTTGCTCTTTATACCCCCTTTAGTCTAGATTAATATACTACTAAAGTGGTAGATTAGATTAATTTGAATCAGGATTTTCCTCGTTTGCTTCCTCTTCAGCATCTTCTTCAGTATACTCTTCAGCCTCAATATACTCTTCGCTTTCAATATATCCTTCATTTTCAATGTATTCTTCCGCTTCAATATCCGTTTCACCAATCTCATCTAAATCATCTGATTTATTTCTTTCAAAGTGAAGTAAAAACAGCTTATCGCCGTCCTGGATTATAAACTTGCCGTCTTCAGGCAGCTCATCTTCATCAAGACAGCATAATACAGGCTGATGCAGCTCCTCCGAGATTGCAAGCAGACTGCTCATATCCTTGACTTTGCATACACTGCCGCTTTCTTCTATGCTTTCCACATATACCAGACGGCTACCATATTTTCTCAGCAGTCTTCTCATTTTTATAATCCACTTTTCATCTTCAGAAGGAGACTTGGTGGCAAAAATAGTGAAAAGACAGAGCAGAGCTCCCAGTGCTGTCAGGCCGAAGCCCAGCACCCGCTTGTATAGTGCCGGAGCCACTGCAACACTCCTTGATTCCGACATTGAGCCGCTTTCTTTAAAGGCTTCCGGCTTATTTATTGAATAGAACGAGCTTCCGGGTTCTACAGGAATTGCCAGCTTATATGAAAATTCCTTTTCCTGTGTTTCATCCGGTGCATTAATCACCACTTTCCCGCTGAGCTCTACATAGAAGTTTTTATCTGTGCTGCCTCCGAGTGTTTCCTCTATTTCCACTAAATATCCGGCATATTCTTCAAGTGAAATGCTTAACGGCTCCTCTAAATTAATATTGCCGCTTTCATCTTGAGTAAGCTCACCTTCCTTTAAAGGAAATTTTTTCTCATAAATCGTCTTCTTCTCATTTTCTTCGGTATAATATCCCTCCAGCACCGCATTTAGCTGATAGCTGCCCCCTATCGACGGAGTGACAGTGCCTGTTCCGGTCAGGCTCAGCTTTATAAGCAGCTCTATATGGTCGGTAAGCTTTCTGGCATACATTCTGCCCTCCTCCAGCCACTCAGCCTCATAAATATTATTCTCTGTAAGGTATACTTTATATTCTGAATCTGCTGTAAGCTCATAGCTGTATAAGGTATCTTCTTCAGTATGTATTTCCTTCTTTACTAAAAACACCATCACTAAAATACCGGCTAAAATTAAAAGTGCAGACACCACAAAAGCTACTATCTTCGTTCTGCCGTCAAATACCACCTTACTTACTGTTTTTTTTATAGGTTCCGCTTTGTTTTCCATCCCTCATTTATCCTTTTATTTTCTTTATAATTTGAGTAAATACTACACTCAGCTATCCAGGTTTAGAGCTTACAGATAAAGCTTTTCTAAATCATTAATTATTAATTTACCACATTGTCCGGAACCTCTTTACTGCTCTTAAGCAAAAGCACCGGAGTCCCGATTTTACGAATTACTTTAACTATGCTTCCGTTGACATCATCCGGTTTCACCGGGTCAACATCTGCCGATTTATTATTGTCGCCTTTAGTTATAAACTTAAGATTTCCTGCCTTATCCTTGTCAATCTTTATAATCCTGTGTGTAATATTAATATCCCCACGCTTAAAATTAATGACATCTCCCACAGCCAAGCTTTCAATTTCCGCTTCTTCCTTGATACGTTTTATAAGAACCACATCTCCGGGATGAACTCCCGGCTCCATGCTTCCGGTCAGAATAACGGTCGGATAAATTGAAAACACGCCTATGCAAAACCAGTAAAACATTATTACAATAAAAAACTGCAGTAAAGATACAAAAGAGATTTTATACTCTCCTGCCCGTCCCTTTTTATCTAAAAAGCTGTCCTCTCCTTTTATGAAAAAAATATACACTGCCGGGAAGCACATTCCCACCGCTGACTGTGCAATCCAAGGCAGTTCGGGAATAACAGGAAACATACGAAAAAACAAACTGATAACTGCCGAATAAATTACTGCCGGTCTGACCCCTCCAAAGAGTACAAATGCCGTTAGTAAAGAGTTTGTTGCCAGCAAAGGCATCAGGTCGTTTGCAATATAAATAAATATATCCTTATAGGCCTTTAACTGTAAAAGCTTAGTAATATTAACCTCTGTAGCAGCCATAAATATTGTCAGCAATACAATTAAAAGCAGCCTGTACTTATTCTTTCTTCCCAGCAGCCCCAAACAATAAGCTCTTATACTTTCTCTGGCAATAAGAGGCAGAAATATACTTATCACATTAAAAAAAATGCCGGTAAAGGAATTGTCATAAGGGCTCGTTCCAAGCTGCTTTAAAACAACCCCGATTACAAAATATATTGCAATATAAATAATTGCTCCTGAAAACGCATAGATGGACATAAGCCTGCGCTCAACCTTACGTACATTTACATCCACTCTGGGGCAGAAAATATATACAATAGCTATTAATATAAGCCAACAGGCAGAAAATATATATATATTTTCTGCCAAAATAATTTTTACAGCCGGAATTGAAATTGCCGCAAGAAGCACCAATAAGAACAAGGCATAAATCTTATAATGTTTAACTACTTTTTTCATTATTTTGCTTCTGCACTTTGTGAAGCTCCCTCTGTGTGTGTGTGTTGAACAGCCTCGCCTTCAGGTTCAGTCTTGCTCGTCGGCTTTGTTTCATGTGTCGCCGTGCTTTCGCTTATAGTCTTACTCTCATGTAAAGCTTTGCTTTCATGTAAAGTCTTATCTTCAGGTACAGCCTTACTTTCAGTTAAGGTCTTATCTTCATGCAAGGGTTTGCTTTCATGTAAGGTCTTATCTTCATGCAAGGGTTTACTTTCATGTAAGGTCTTATCTTCGGTTTCAGCCTTGCTTTCATTTTCAGTATTTTCTTCATCTGTAAGAGTAGCTTCCTGTTCATCCTCGGCTTTTTCTTCAATAACCATCTGCACCGGATAATTTACCTTTACCTCAAACTTCATATCTAATTTATCTGTCCAGTAGGCATAGGACAAAAAACATGCAAATACACTAAATACAAGAACTAATAATATAATAATTTTTCTATGCTTCATAATATCATCTCTTTCCGACAGTTCTGTCTGCTTCCGCCTGGTCTATATATAAACTATACTCACAAGAATAAAGTACCTGTATGCCGTCCTGTTCAAAAGGTACTTCCTCCGCAGGTATAAACTGCTCAAGGTCTTTACTGGTTAATTTCATCTCCTGCGGAAGTTCAACCGGTTCACCTTCAGGCTCTACCCTTCTGAGATATAAATTTCCTACAAGTTCATTATCTACCCGCTCTATACTTCTGAATCCTTCAAACAGCAGGGGTCTGTTAAATACCGTATCAGTATAATTAAATTCATATACCTTTCCCTCTGCCGCAAGATATGCCGCCTTTACCGGCATCTGAATTTTTTCTGCCGGCTTGATTAAATCCAGCTTATAAGGCATTAATTTTAAGCCTTTTTCATTTAAAGGATAAGATAATTTAAGGTAATTATCCTGAGCAGTTAATAATTCCAAAGGAATTCCTTCTTTGAATATAAGCTCAGCTTTTTTCCCCTCATCCAATAAGTTAAAATCCAAGGCAACTTCCTTAATACTTGTTTCAGTGTTGTCAGTTTCGCTGCCATTCTTACCGTCCTGAGGAATTAAATTTACAACCTCAGCTTTAAATCTTTTCCCCTCCTGAAACTCATTCTCAAAATCACCGGTCTCAAATTTTGCATTAGCCTCCATCTCATTTACCAAATAAGCGTAACTATGCCCTAAGCCTCCTAAGCACAGAAATGACAGCATAGCTACAGTAAGTACCTTTAATGTTCTGCCTCTTTTCATCTGTTTTCCACCTCACATAATCCGAATTTTTGAAAATTCTCATTTCTATCTATAAAAAGAACCGCCTCGACCCTATTTTTTAATCCCAGCTTACTAAGTATGCTACTTACATGTTTCTTAGTAGTTCCATTAGATATAAAAAGTTCATCACTTATTTCTAAATTAGAATAGCCACGATGTATAAGCCTCAAAACTTCCATTTCTCTCGTGGTTAGACTGTTCAGCCTTTTTTCCTCATCTGTAGCATTTCCAATTTGATTCATAAGCTCAGCAGAATAAAAATTTCTTCCACTCCTAACTGCTGTTAATCCAAAAACTATCTCGTCAATAAAAGCATCCTTTAAAATGTAGGCATCCGCTCCTATATCCTTTGCCTTCAAAAAATCCTGTTCTCTTGAAGATGAGGTAATCAATATAGTTTTGACTTCTTTTCTCTTTCTTTTCAGCCAAGCTAAAAAGTCAAATCCGTTTTCTCCGTTTTTTAAGTTTAAATCAATAAAAGCCATATCAACCTTTTTACCTTGTATGCAGGCAATTGCCTCTTTCACGGTGCCTGCATGCAATACCTCATCTTTGGGGCAATGCATATGTATGATTGATTCCAATCCCTTTCTTGAAATCGGGTGATCATCAAGTATTAAAAACATTCTACATCCTCCATATTATATCAACATCCTTTTTCTAATTCCTTATATCAAAATCTATACCAAAAGCACTAAATCTACCCTAATGCCACCTTCCTCCTTTTTTTTAACAGAAAGCTTGCCTTTTAACAAAGCTGCCATGTGGTACATATTATAAATTCCATGTCCCTTTGGAGTTATAAATTCTCCTTCCTCTACTCCCTTACCGTCATCTTCTACCAATAAGTAAATCTTTCCCTCCTTTTCTTCTATATTTATAGAAATATTTTTTGATTCTCCATGTCTTATAGAATTATTGACCGCTTCACAGGCAATTCTGTACATGACAATCTTCTGTGCAGCCGAAAGAGAATCTCTGCCTATATGAATATTCTGCTCTATCTTTATATTATGGAATTTCTGCATTTCCTCCATATAGGTTTTTAATTGATTTACAAAGCTTTTTTCTCCGCTTATTTCAAAGCTTCGACCGTAAATAGTTTCTCTCAGCTCTCTCATAGTAATTCTTGCAGACTGCTGCAAATCCTCAAGCTTGGTATTGACTTCCTCTTCAGTGAGTTTTGCTACATTTGAACGCAGCTCCCCCAAGCTGCAGGACAGTCCAAAAAGCTTTTGTATTACCGTGTCATGAATTTCGTCGGAAATCCTATTTTTTTCATCAGCAGTTATATAGTTTTCTATCCTGCTTTGTGTATCTAAGGCACGAAAAATAATTTCTGACAGTCTTATATAGAAATTCTTTTTCATAGTATTATCTTCATCTGTGTCCTCCGTGCCTACAACTAGGAAAATTATATCTCCTCCGGCACCGTCCAAATATATAAACTCATATTTTCTGCCATTAACAACTGTTGTTTTTAGCAGATTAGAATCAATCTCTTCAATATACGGTTTAATTAATGCCGCCTCAGACAGCAAATGCTCACCTGTTTCCCGGCTGATACCCAAGCTCAATATTTTTGCTGCTGAGCCCTTCAGGTCTTTTTCTATAAACATACAGCCATTCGGAGCTATATTATTGGTTATCAGAGCAGCCAGCTGTGAAATTATCTTATCCCTATCGGTCATCGCAATCAGTCCGAATCCCTCATACATGTCCGACATCTGCAAAAGCGCTTCTTCTGTCCGCTCGTTTTCTTTTTTCAGCTGCTCATTCAGCCGCTCAAGCTCCCCTTTTTTATCTCCTAATATACGCATATAATAATGCAGTACACAAAAGGCTAAAATGACGACTATCACACCTACCATTATATTAATCTTTATCTGCATGGCATGATTTATAAATCTGCTTAATAAAGCACAAACAAAGCACCAGACTGCTGCCACAATACACATCATATAGCTGTAGCCCTGGTCTATGCTGATTAATATACAACTAAGATAGTAGGTCATATAAGGACTGATAAAGCCGCCGCTCAGAAAAATAAAAATACCGTAAGCAAACAGCTCGATGCTTATAATAAGCAGGGTTGCCGATTTACTGTTTCTAAACGATATATAAAGATAATTGCCTACTATACAGGAAATCAGCATTCCACAAATTATCACTACGCTTGTAATGCTAAATTCTTTATAATAAACTATACCAAAAATATGCGCCAGCGTAGACAGAAGCAGCGAAACAAGGCGATATTTTATGCAAATATTCAGGTATTCTTCATTTTGTGCATATTGCGCTTTACAACCCCTAAGCATATCAACCTCCAATTACACTATCAATGCCACAGATGTATATATAATCAGTCTACAAATAATATATTATATATGCTATTTTATTAATCCAATATATTTTGTTTTATAAAACCTACCATAAAATCATATACACCCTATATAAAAAATTAAATTGTAATAAAAACCTTATAAATAATTATATCTCTTTAATATATATTCAGTCAAGTCTTTTAATTTTTTATGAGGGATTCTATAAATAAATCTCATCGCAGATTCAATCATATTTTTGTGACTGCATTTATAATGCCAGTCAATCATATTTATTTTTTTCAGAGCTGTGACAGCCAAATTCCGACTGACATTTTCACCATTTAGCTAATATAAAAGGCAACAGGTACGATACCTGCTGCCTTTAGTACAGTTCAAAGCTCAAGCCTAATAATTAGTTAATCTGCCGACTTTGGCTTCACTATTACAGATATGCCCTCAGGTATCGCTGTAATCTGTGCATCCTTGCCTTTGATTTCAAGTGCCTTTTCAAGAGCCTTTTCAATAGTCGGCACATAAGTTATATGCATATCTTCAAGAATATTTTTTGCAGACTCATCAGCTACATAAAGCACCTGATGCCTTACCAAAATCCTCGCAAGAATCTGACTCTCCCACTGGTCCGCAATAGTGTCCTCCATCTTAACCTTTAAAATCATGTCTTCAACCTCTTTTGCATCTTTGGCATTTTTAAAGGTTTGATAAAAAGATTCTCCGCCATGCCCGTCATTGCATTTTGATACTTCTATTATAATGCCGTCAGGTTTGGCACAGGCCTCAGCCGCAGTCATGCTTTTTACTGACTGATAAATATTCTGGTCAAGCGGGTAGCCTCCGTTTGTAGTAATTACAATATCGGCATCGGTGCCTTCTACCGCTGAAAGATTTTTTACAAAATCGCAGCCCTTTTCGTGAGCTTCAAAGGCATCTCCTGCAAAGGCCGCAATTACCTTTTTGTCGGCATCTATAGCAACATTTAATATAAAGGCAAGCTTAGCCTCCTTAGCAGCAAATTCCATGTCCTTATGTATGGGATTGCCGTCAAGGTTGCCGGTTCTTGATTTATCCGAAGCTATGAATTTAGAGCAGTGGTTTCCAAATACTGTCTTTTGTGAAGCTATTCCGGGAAGAATCGACTTTCTGCCGCCAGAAAAACCTGCAAAGAAATGCGGCTCAATAAATCCCTCGGACACAAGAAGGTCCGCTTCTACTGCAAGCTTGTTTATAAGCAGCTCTCCGCCTGAAGGAAGGATGCCAAGATATGCCATATCTTCATCCTTCTGGGACATATGTATCACAAACTTCTCATTTTTCACCAATTCCTCGCCGAACTTATCAATCATTTCCTGGTCTGTAGTCGGTCTATGGAAGCCAGTAGCGATTAAAATCGTAATATCGCAGTCAGGATTTTCCTTTCTGATTTCTTTAAGGTAAAGTGGCAGGGTAATCTTGCTTGGAACCGGTCTTGTGTGGTCTGATGTTATTATAACGATCTTTTTCTTGCCTTTTGCAAGCTCCGATACCCTCTTGCTTCCTATAGGATTCTCAAGTGCTTCCTGAACCAGCTCCTCCTGTGACTTTGACGGAACATACTCCGCTGCCTTTGATTCAAGAATCTTAGCTGAATCAGGTAACTCTACCTCAATTTTCTCTCTGCCAAATGGAAATTTAACTTTCATTAGATACGCCTCCTTTTTTTGATGATAATACCATGTAGCTTCTATTTAATCAACAAGTTTTTATGACAAAACTATTAATTGCAAAGATTATTTTTATTCATTTTCATATTCGTTAATAAGTTGTCTATAAACTTCCTTAATTGGCAGCTCATACTTAAGTGCAGCTTCTTTTACACTCTCATACTCAGGATAAACCGAATTTTCCGTAACCTTAAGTGCTACCTCGCCTAAGCTGCTTTTAAACCTTACTATTTCACGTGCAAGCTTTTCTCTTTCAGCAGTATACCTTCTTATGCCTATAGTTGTCGTGTGCTTAAATATGATTTCTGAAATTACCGCTTCATATTTTTTATCACATATCACTGAAAGCATATAGGCGGGGCGATTTTTCTTCATATATATAGGAGTATAAAATACATCAAGGCTGTATTTCAAAAGCTCTTCCATTACAAAGCCTAAAACTTCACCTGAAATATCGTCAATATTGGTTTCCATAATTAAAACTGAGTCTTTTTCAACTCCTTTTTTATATGAAGATTCAATATCAAGCTTGTGTTGACCAACTTTATCTTGATTGGAGGACTGCTTATTTAACACCTCTATACTCATAATCCTCAGGATATTAGTAGTATTTTTAAATTCTCTGCTGCCGGCTCCCAGTCCTATCCTGTTTATTGTAAAATCTCCATGAGGAAGTCCTTCTCCAAAAACTGCGGCTATTGCCGCACCTGTAGGTGTGACATGCTCTCCTTCGTCCTCTATTATCTTAATTGACAAGCTGCAGTTTTTCACAATATTCAGCACTGCCGGCACCGGTACCGGCATAGCTCCGTGAGCACAGCTTATAAAGCCGCGGCCCTCATACAGACAGGTTGTATAAATATGCTCGGGAGCAAGGTCTTCAAGCAGCACGCAGACTCCCACTATATCCACTATAGAATCTACTGCACCCACTTCATGAAAATGTACCTTGTCCCTGTCTATTCCATGAGCTTTTGACTCGGCATCTGCTATTACTCCAAAGACCTTTTTTGCATCAGATTTTACTTTATCCGAAAAATCCCCGCAGTCTATTATTTTTTCAATCTCCTTAAGATGTCTGTGAGAGTGTTCAGAGCTATGGCTGTGAAAGCTCTCCTGTTCATGGGTGTGATGGTGGTGAGCATGCTCATGATGGTGAAAATAGTGATGCTCATGCTTTTCCTCAATATCTACCTGTGCGGCAGAGGTATTATTTATATCAGTTTCCGTATGTACCTCAAAAAATCCGGCTTCTATCCCGTTTACAGTCTTTTTTCCAAACTCGAGCCTGTACTGCCCGAAATCAAGAGATGAAAGTGCCTTTTCAAGCTTTTCACGACTGGCTCCAAGCTCAAGCAGGGCTGCTACAGTCATATTTCCTGATATCCCTGAATACATTTCTATATATAAATCCATAATACTTCCTTTCTGTTTATTTTTTATTTTATTATATAACCCAGCTTCGCTATTAACGGCTTCGCTCTATAAGCAGATTTATCTGTGCCGCCTGATAGGCTGCTCCAAAGCCGTTGTCTATATTTACTACACTTATTCCCTCAGCACAGGAGTTTATCATTGTTAAAAGAGCAGCTATTCCATTAAGACCTGCACCATATCCCACCGAAGTAGGCACTGCAATCACCGGCTTGTCAACCTGTCCGGCTATTACTGTAGGCAAAGCTCCCTCCATACCTGCAACAGCCAGGATAATATTTGCTTTCCTGATTTCATCTATCTTGGAAATAAGACGATGAATGCCTGACACTCCTATGTCATAAAAGGTAGTGACCTTAGCTCCGAAAAATTGTGCACTTAACCTCGCTTCTTCCGCAATCTTTAAATCTGCGGTTCCTCCTGTGCATATTGCTATATTCCCTTTAGCCGGTATTTCATTTAATTTTACACTGATTATCCCTGCCGTTTCATTAAACCGGGCAGCTTCTATCACCTCCTTAATAATTTCAAATTGATGTCTGTTTGCTCTTGTGCCGAGGACATTTTCCCCTCTTTCATAAAAGGCTTTAAAGATTTCAATAAGTGCAAAGTCCTCCTTTCCCTGGCAGAAAATCACTTCTCCAAATTTTCTTCTTTTTTTTCTGTGAAAATCCAGTTTCGCAAAGCCGAGCTCTTTATAGCCATAATCCTTTAAATACAGCAGACCTTCGTCTATAGACATTTTTCCATTTTTTATTTTTTCAAGAAATTCTTTATCATCCATACTCCACTGTCCTCTATTATATTCTTTGTCAAGGCTATTATATATGAGCTTTTGTCTTTAATGCAAGTAGCTGTTTTTTATCTTGATTTAAAAATCCGAAATATTGTAAAATAAATGCCAAATAAAAAACGCCGAAACCGGTATCTTCCGGAGCTGGCGTTTCTTTATTTTAATATCCGCTTTATTATTATTTTACTTATTCGCTTTTAAAAGATCTCTGATTTCTGTCAGGAGCACTATATTTTCATCCGGCTCCTTAACCTCCTCCTCTTCTTTCTTAACTTCTTTTTTCTTAAATGAATTTAAAAGCTTTATAAACATAAATATCGAAAAAGCTACTACCAGAAAGTCAAATACCGACTGTATGAAAGCTCCGTACTTAAGTGCAGTTTCAGCAGTATCCGCAGTTGCCGGAGTTATAACTAATTTTAAATCTGAAAAATTAATTCCTCCTACAATTATACTGAGTATAGGCATAAATATATCCTCTACAAGTGATGTCACTATTTTTCCAAATGCCGCACCTATAATAACACCGACTGCTAAATCTACTACATTTCCCTTTAGTGCAAATTCCTTAAATTCCTTTAACATGATTGCCTCCCATTTTTTTATTTTTATACACACATTATACAAGATTCATATAAAAAGTAAACAAAAATATATCTTAACAGACGGCAGAGGAATATTTTTCTATTTTTTTTAAAATATCCCTTGCATTTTTTTAAATATTATGTTAGTATATTTGACGTAGCAGTGAGAACTCATCTACGAGTTGCATGCTACAAACGTGCATTATGCACTCCTATATCACTCTAACAGGGAAAGGACATCCGCAAGGGTGTCTTTTCTCGTTCATGACATAATTTAGCGCCCGTCATAAACTATAAAGCCGTTGCATATAGTTAAAATAACCTTTCCTTTAAGCTCACTGCCAAGCCAGGGCGAATTAGAGGATTTGCTGAAGGACTTATCATATATCCATTGCTTTTCTGCATCAAATATTATTATATCAGCAGGAGCCTCCTCTTTCACCGCACCTCCTTCAAGCCCATACAATGCAGCAGGCTCAAGGCTCATGCAGCTGATAAGCTTTGAAAGACTTATATATCTTTTATCTACGAGATTCATTATCCCAAGTGATAAAGAAGTTTCCAAGCCTATTATTCCGCTGGGTGCAGCAACAAATTCTCCAGCCTTTTCTTCACTTGAATGTGGGGCATGGTCTGTAGCTATTATATCTATAGTGCCGTCCTTTATACCTTCAATAATTGCCAGTCTGTCCTCCTCAGTTCTCAGCGGAGGATTCATCTTGGCATTTGTTCCAAATTTAAGCACCGCTTCCTGAGTAAGTGAAAAATGATGAGGTGAGGCCTCAGCATGTACTTTAACTCCAAGCTTTTTTGCTTTCCTTACTATCTCCACTCCCTCTTTTGTACTGAGATGCTGTATATTAATCACAGCATTATATTCTCTTGCAAGCCGGCAATCTCTTTCTATCATTACTGATTCAGCTCTGGCTTCAGCACCATGCAATCCAAGCTTTTTTGATACTTCTCCATGGTTTATTCCGGGCTCCTTTACATATTCTGGTGCCTCTTCATGAAATGAAAGCGGCATTTTAAGCTTTGCGGCAGTCTTCATAGCTTCCCTTGCCAGCTCAGCATCGGTAAGCGGCTTCCCATCATCAGTAAATCCCACTGCTCCGCATTCCTTCAGGTACTTCATATTAACCAGCTCTTTGCCTGCCATTTTTTTTGTAACAGTGGCACAGGTTTTTATTTTTATTCCGGTCTTTTTCCCCTCCGTCAGCACATGAACTATACCCTCCTCGCTGTCTATAGGAGGATTGGTGTTTGCCATGCCTATTATAGTGGTAAAGCCTCCGGCGGCGGCGGCCTTTGCTGCCGATGAAATATTTTCTTTATAGGTAAAGCCCGGGTCCCTCATGTGTACATGTACATCTATAAGCCCTGGAGCAGCACAAAGTCCGCGGCAGTCTATAATCTCAAGCCTTTCTCCCTTAGCCTGTGCTATCATAGAAGCTTCAAGAATCAGCCTTTCTCCAATTTTCAGAAATTTTCTGTCCGTTATAAGTATATCTCTGATACCGTCGGTTTTTGATGCAGGGTCTATCAGCCTGACATTTCTTAACATCAGCATATATCAAATACCTCATTATCATTTTTTATTCCAATTATCCTGTCCGAAAATCCCTTCATGTCAGGGCAGGCTTTAAGCTTATCTATTATATCAAGGCTTCCGTTTATGTGCATCGGAAAGACATATTTCGCTCCCACCAGCTGCATAAAATATGTTATTCCAAGATAGGCATGTTCCTGCTGCCTGTTATCAAGCACTGCAAAAGCAAGCTCTATGCCCTTATTATCTTTCTCAATCATAGCTTTTAGTTTTCCCAGCTCTTCGGAATAAGCCTGTTTTTGTGAATCATTCCACTCGCTGCCCTCTTCTTTCCAGTACCAATAATTCAAATCAGCACCAAAGTAAATCCTTCTTCCTTCGACATCAAGCAAAAAAGCTACTCCCTCGTCAGTAGATTTCAAGGTGCGCACCCGAATTTGACCTTCCCCGTAATTATAAGTCCTGTCCTCTCCGGCTCCTATAAAATTGACATTTTTATTTTCTGTTACAGCAGATTTATCTATATCGTCCGAAATTATATAATAAATCCTTTTATATTTGTTCTCCAATTCAAAAATTTTCCGCGAGAAATGGTCCTCATGCCGGTGACTCACAAAAACTATAAGAGCTTTTTCCCGGTTAAACTCAGGCAGTATGCCCTTATAATAATCAAATAATAAAATGCAGCGGTCAAGTTCTACACAAAACGAGCTATGCTTTATAAATTCAACTTTCATAATGCTGTTTTTAATCCTTCCATTAATTTTATATACTTGATTATATCAGATATCTGCCAAATGTCATCAGATAAAAACCTGTGCTATAAAACATATCTGCCTAAAAAGCTTCTCATTCTTTCATTTTTGGAATTAAATACATCCTGAGGTCTGCCTTCCTCTATTATCACACCTTCATCCATAAATATGACTCTATGACTGATCTGTCTTGCAAATTCCATCTCGTGAGTCACGATTACCATAGCTATGTGGAGCTCTGCAAGCGATTTTATAACCTTGAGCACTTCCATAGTCAGCTCCGGGTCAAGTGCTGAGGTAGGCTCATCAAAAAATAAAAGCTTAGGCTTTAATGCCAGCGCCCTTGCTATGGCAATTCTCTGGCATTGTCCTCCCGAAAGCATATAGGGATAGGCCTCCGCCTTATCAGCCAGCCCCATTTTTTTAAGAAGTTCCACAGCCTCAGCCTTCACCTCAGCCTTATCTCTTTTTTGTACTCTCACCGGAGCATCCATTATATTCTTAAGCACGCTCATGTGCGGAAACAGATTATAATTTTGAAATACCAGCCCGAAAATCTCATTTGATTTCTTAAGCTGCTTTGAATTAATATGAACCCCCTGAGCCCGTGCCGAGATAAACACCTCTCCAAGATACTTTATCTCACCTTCATCTATAGATTCAAGCATAGTAGCACATCTTAAAAGAGTTGATTTTCCCGAACCTGAAGGACCTATAACAGAAAGTATTTCGCCTTTATTTACCTTTAAAGAAACTCCCTTAAGCACTTCACTTTGCTCAAACCTTTTTTTAATATCCCTCATTTCTAAAATACACATCTCAAAACTCCATCTATTATTCCTTATAGTATTCCATACGCTTTTCCACAAATTCCATAATATACGCCACTGCAAAATTAAATACATAATATAAAGCTCCTGCTATTACAAAAGGGAGCATGCTTGCCTGGGCACTCGCAAGTGCTTTAGCGGTAGAGAACATTTCCGCTACCGAGATTGTAAATGCCAGTGAAGTATCTTTGATAAGTGTAATAACCTCATTAGTTATAGAGGGAAGTATGCGCTTTATAACCTGAGGAAGTATTATTACAAAAAAAGTCTGCGGCTTTGAATATCCAAGGATTTTAGCTGCTTCGTACTGCCCCTTGGGCATAGACTGAAAACCGCTTCTATAGATTTCAGCAAAATAAGCTGCATAATTTATTATAAAACCTATCATTACAGCATATAACCTGTAATTGCCGGGAGTTTTAATCCCGGCAATATAATAAGGTCCAAAATACACTACCAGCAGCTGGAGTGTAAGAGGGGTTCCCCTCATAATTGATATATAGAGCTTAAATACTGATGAAACTATAATATTTTTATTCATTCTGCCAAAGGCAGTTAAAAGTCCGAGAGGAAGTGAAAATATCAGTGTAACTGCAAAAATATATACACTTATTCCCATTCCCTTTAAAAGCTGAATCAAAATATCTGATAAACTCATAACCTTACAACCGTCTTCCTATTTTATAATAGTAACATCTCTGCCGAACCATTTTTCTGAGATTTGCTTAAGTGTACCGTCCTGCGCCATCTCTTTAAGTACCTTGTCCACCTTATCCCTCAGCTCGGTATTTCCTTTTTTAAAGCCTACTCCGTATTTTTCTCCGGAAAGCTTTTCATCAAGTATTATAAAGTCATCATTATTTCTCTTTTCTATCTGATAACCCGCAACCACGATGTCCATAGCTACTGCATCTGTTGAGCCCATCTCCAAATCCATAAATGCAGTGTTGTAATCAGCAGTAGTGACAAGGCTGCCAAAGGTTTCTGCTATTTCAGACTTTTCCTTTAAAGCTGCATCCGCTGAAGAATCCACCTGAACCTCTACGTTTTTACCCTTAAGGCCTGCAATGTCCTTTATGCCTGAGTCTTTTTTTACAACGAATACCTGAGAATTTTCCATATAAGGCTGTGACCAGGTATAAGCCTCTTCTCTGCCGTTCATAGTAAAGCCGTTCCATATACAGTCTATATTGCCGTTTTCTATTTCAAGCTCTTTAGCTTCCCAGGCTATAGGCTGATAAACTACTTCCATATTAAGTCTTTTTGCAGCTTCTTTAGCAAGCTCAAGGTCAAATCCTTCATATTCTCCGCTATCTCCCACGAAGCCCATAGGCGGAAAGTCTTTATCAAAGCCCACCGTAAATTTTGCATCAGAATCCTTTGAGCCTTTATTTTTTTGCTTTGCAGCTTCAGTCTGCTTATCATCGGCTTTTGAAGCAGCGCTTTCTTTATCAGAAGCAGCCTTTGCCGAAGTATTCTCTGCTGTAGTGCTTGTAGCAGAGTTCCCTGAACAGCCTGAGAGTATGCCCACAGTTAGAGCCACTACACATAATACCGATATTTTTTTAATTCTAGCTTTCATTTTCATAATTCCTCCGAATATTTTATTTTTATAATCATTTGCTTTACTATGGTAGCATACTAAAGTATTTTTGTAAAGAAAAAGTTCAGAAATATTTTAAATATCCTGAACTCCTCTCAGACAGCACATCTATATTGTGAGCCGCTCTGGCTTGCCAAAAGCCCCAGCTTCCTGCTTTATACAACATCCGCAGGCATATAAGTTCGGAACGCTCTGTCCCTACTTTAATTTTTCCGATATTACTCTAACCCTGCTCTCACAGTTTATCACTTCCAACAATCAATCTCTCCAACAATCAATCTCTCCAACAATTAATCTACTCTAACTAATTTTTCCAACCACTTCCTTTAACATTCCAACCAGCTCTAACTCATCGCTCTAACATCAATCACTTCTAACACTTTATCTTCTCTAACACCAATCACCTCTAACTTCTTATCAGCTCCAACACCAGCCTAATTAACTCCAACTCCCAACAACCTGCTCTGACCGATACCGACTCTAACTAATCTCTCTAACAAGTATCAACTCTAAACACTAACCATCTCTAACATCCTATTATCATTCCAACCCTGTCCGACTCTGTTTAACCACCTCCAACCTCGTACATCCTGCTCCTATTTTACTCTGCCTAATCTCCTCCAAACAAACATAAAACCCTAACTTTATAACCTGCTCCATTTATTCAAAAAACAACCAGCATCCTGCACTCTATATTAACACTATCTCAACAGCTCTGCCTAAGCTGTTTCGTTTTTCTAACTGTGTACATTATATACCATTTTTATAATTTTTGTGCTTAAAGGTATAAACAGCAGTGAAAAAGGTACAAACAGCAGTAAAAAGATATGAAATCCTGTTTTTTCAGGCTTTCTTCAACTTACACCTGAGCCAGCTTGCTGAGCTTTGCACTCTGGTCTGCTGCTGTACAGGCATCTATGATTTCCTGTATATCCCCGTTCATTATCTTGTCAAGCTTATACAATGTGAGATTTATTCTATGGTCAGTCACTCTGCCTTGAGGGAAATTATAGGTTCTTATCTTTTCAGACCTGTCGCCTGTACCTATCTGGCTTCTCCTAGCCTCAGATTCCTCCGACTGCTTCCTTTCCAGCTCCAGCTCATACAGCTTGGTTCTTAATAAGGCGAAGGCCTTTTCTTTATTTTGAAGCTGTGACTTCTCAGTTTGTGAATATATAACTATACCTGTAGGATGGTGCGTAAGGCGAACTGCCGAATCTGTGGTATTTACGCACTGACCTCCATTTCCGGAAGCACGCATTACATCTATACGTATATCATTCATGTCTATCTGTATATCAACCTCCTCCGCTTCAGGCATTACGGCTACAGAAGCAGTTGAAGTATGTATTCTTCCTCCGGATTCAGTTTCAGGTACTCTCTGCACTCTGTGAACTCCGGATTCGTACTTAAGCTTTGAATAAGCACCCTTGCCGCTTATCATAGCAACTACTTCCTTGAATCCGCCTATTCCGTTTTCACTCAAGCTGATTATTTCATTTTTCCAGTTCAAGCTTTCGGCATAATGTATATACATTCTGTAAAGCTCCGCTGCAAAAAGTGCCGCTTCATCTCCGCCTGCTCCTGCCCTTATCTCAAGCATAATGTTTTTATCGTCATTTGGGTCTTTAGGCAGCAGCAGAATTTTAAGCTCCTGTTCAAGCTCAGTTTCTCTTTTTTTAGCCTGTGTCAGCTCTTCTTTGGCAAATTCTCTCATCTCCTCATCGCTTTCAGTATCCAATATGGATAAAGCCTCATTTTGATTTTTTATAGCCAGTTTGTAATCATTATAGGTATTTACCAGCGGAAGCAAATCAGACTGCTCCTTCATAAGCTTTCTGAATCTCTCCTGATTGCCTGCAATTTCAGGGTTTGCAAGCTCTGCCATAACTTCTTCATAATGGACAAGTATATCTTCTAAATTATCAAACATTCCGATACCTCTTTCTACTAAATACAACTTATTTTAACAGCTGCCTGAGATTTTGTCATATACATAACTCTGTCAAGCCCAGCCAAGTCTTTTTCCACCTCTATATTTTCAAATCCACGCTCTTGAAATATAAGCTTAACCTCCGCCGCCTGCCATGAACCTATCTCAAGATAAACTCTGCCGCCCGCTGCAAGGTAGTTTCCGGCTTCTTTTGCCAAGATTCTGTAAAAATAAAGACCGTCCCAGTCTCCGTCCAGTGCCTGCAAAGGCTCATGCTTTGCCACCTCAGGCATAAGGGTTGCTATATCCGCACTCTTTATATAAGGCGGATTGCTTACTATCACATCAAATTTATAAGGGAGCTTAAGATTTTTAAACATATCACTTTCTATAAAGCTGATTTCAGCGTTATTAAGCTCTGCATTTTTTTTTGCCACTTTAAGCGCTTCTTTTGATATATCCAAAGCACATATTCTTTCAAACTCACCAAGCTTTTTCAAAGCTATCGCTATAGCTCCTGAACCGGTGCAGACATCCAGCAGCCTTTTTTTATTTTCAGAATTTTTACAGCCGGCTTCTTTTTTTAAAACAGCTTCAACTAAAACCTCGGTATCCTGCCTCGGTATCAGCACCGCTTCATTAACTAAAAACTCCATGCCGCAAAAATTTTGAAAGCCTGTAATATACTGCAAAGGAATATGAGAAGCTCTTTTTTTTATATAATTTTTATAGCTTTTTATTTTATCGTCTTTATCACGAGGAATCTTAATCCTGCCCTCAAGATAAAAGTCATTCAAATTTAGGTTAAAAGTATAAAGCAACAAAGCTCTCGCATCAAAATCAGCATTTTCTATCCCTGCTAGTAAAAGCTCTGCCTTCCCCTTGTCATATAATCCTGCATAAGTAATCTCTTCCATCATTTTCTATTTATATCTCTTTGCCGAAATTCTCTCTCAAATATTTTTTCCAGTCAAAAACTGCCTCCACCGCAGATATAGCCACTTCAACCATATCACTTGTAGGCTCTTTCACCGTAAGTGCCTGCATCCACATTCCGGGTCTGCTTAAAATATTTACCAGCCAGGCATCGCTTCTGCCGGCAAGACTTAAAAACTCAAAGCTTACTCCGGCTATCACTGGTATAAGCAGCACTCTGGTCAGTATTCTCAGTGCTACCGTATCTACCTTTATAGCCATAAAAAACACTATGCTGATCAGCATAACTATAATGATAAAGCTTGTACCACATCTTTTATGTTCTCTGGAGGATTTCATGACATTTTCCACAGTTAATTCCAGTCCGTTCTCAACACAGTTAATACACTTATGCTCCGCTCCATGATACATAAAGGTTCGTCTTATGTCCTCAAATCTTGATATAAGCTTAATATAGAGAACAAATATTGCAATTCTGATAACTCCCTCTAAAAAAGCTGCAATATAATAATTGCCGTAAACTTTTCTTATTAGCCCGCCCAGAAATGCCGGAAGCAAAAGAAACATGCCCACCGCTGCCAAAATTGAAAAAGCGGTGCCGGCTGCCATAATTACGGTTTCAGCCTGTTTTCCGAATATTTTATCAAGAAAGAGCTCAAGCTTAGAAGGCTCGCTGTCTTCATCATCTTCAAAAAAGCTTGCCGAGTATGAAAGTGACCTCATGCCAATTGTCATAGAATCCGCAAATGCAAATATTCCTCTTATAAACATAAGCCTGAGAACAGGATATTTTGCCAATAAACTGGTATAAACTTCTTTTTTTACAGCTATGCCTCCATCAGGCTTTCTCACGGCAGTAGCGTAATCACTGCCGTTTCTCATCATTATTCCCTCTATTACAGCCTGACCACCAATCCCTGAATATTTCAATTTTAATCACCTCTTTAATTTATATATAAAAAGAGTTGAGTCATAAAGTATGCTCAACCCCGTAAATTTTACAAAACCTATTCTGATTTAACACCGTACTTACGATTGAACTTATCAATACGTCCACGAGCGGCAGCCGTCTTTTGCTGTCCTGTATAAAATGAATGGCACTTTGAGCAAATCTCCACGTGGAGAGATTCTTTAGTAGAACCTGTCACAAATGTATTTCCACAGTTACAGGTTACTGTAGCCTGATAATAATTTGGGTGTATTCCTTTTTTCATCTTCATTCTCCTCTATTATTTAAATTGTATTCCCATTTTCTGAATATTAATAGGATTGCAGTCCACTTGTTTTAAAAAGCTAAACCAGTATAACACAGTAATTCTTTAAGTGCAAGCAATTATTTACTGGTCAAGCTCGTCCAGCTTCTTAAATCTGTTTCCTATAGCATATACACTGACTATGGGAGCAACCTCCATAAATACATCCGGATAATGCTCTGCCAGAAATCTTCTTATTATAGCAGACTGGTTGGGAGTACATATACAGGTAATCATCTTCTTTTTCTCGTTTGTATAGGCTCCTACTATATCGTGAATAGTCACGCCGCGATTAAGCTCATGTATTATAAATTCCGCAATTTCTCTGTGGTTATGGCTTATTATAGACACCTTGTAGAGCTTGGACCTGAAGCCAAATAAAATATAGTCCATAACATAGATATAGATTACATGGTTTACCAGTGCATACAGTGCTATGTCTTTGCCGAATACAAAGCCCTGCAGTATTATTACAATGCCGTCAATCACAAGCAGTATCCTGCTTACACTCACATTTTTCAATATTCTTTTATTTAAAATCTTTGCGATAGAATCAGTACCTCCAAAGCTATATCCGCGCCTTAGCACAAGTCCTGCTCCCACTCCGTAAAATATTGAAAAATATATGCAGACCAAAAACATTTCACCTCTCACAAATACAAAATCTCTTATAGAGCCTATACTGTTCATGCATAAGAGCAGAGTAGGATAAAATATAGACACAAAGAGGATTTTTAAAAAATCCTTTTTGCCTAAAAATATCAGTGAGCTAATCAGTATTATAATACTGAATACATAGTACATATAAGTATAATTAATTCCCGTGTATTTCTGAGCTATAAGTGCAAGTCCCGTAATTCCGCTTGTCGAAAGGGCATTGGGAACAAGTATATTGTTAATTGCAAAAGCAGTGATTATACAGCCTATCACTATTGCCACAATGTCCTTCACCATTGTGTTATTTATAATCTTCTTTAACATAATAAAATCCTCCATCTGAAAAGCAAAAAATCCAAACAGCACTATACCACAAAGTTTGAATTTTGGCGATATATAGCCGGAATTTTTTATATGATATTTATTAAACAAGAATTATCCCTTATAAGCCTTGAGTTAGGAACTACTAAATAAAAGCTCTTAACAAATACACATTTTAATGCTATTATAACAAATATAAACAAAATTTTTAATTGGATTAAAATTCGCTTTGCATAAACTGTAAAGCAGTTAAGGAGATAAAATGCCTGGCTTTACAACACATTATATACTTGGAGTAAAGGCTTACCAAGCCCTTGCACCGGGAAGACTTAAATTCATAATAGCTAAATACCGCTGGCTCTACCAGCTTGGAGTTCAGGGTCCTGATATGTTTTTTTACAACGTTCCTATCGTGCGGCACCGGGATTACAGGAATATAGGCTCCTATATGCATGAGGCTCACGCAAACAGCTTCTTTGCAAATGCTATTGACGAGATAAGCAGGATGGATTCACGTCAGAAAATGGAGCAGGCTATAAGCTATATAGCCGGCTTTATGACCCATTACATAGGTGATTATATCTGCCATCCCTTTGTATATGGCAGGATAGGACATAGTCCGGAAGCACCGAGCAATTATACGCACGGTCTTCATGCCAAGCTTGAAAATGATATTGATGCAATTATGCTGAAAAAATATAAAAAAAAGAAGCCCTCTGAATTTAACCAGGCAGCCACCATCTGCTTAAACGGTTTTGAAACACAGTTCATATCGGATTTCTTATCAAAAATTATCAATATAACCTTTTACCCGCTTTCTTATAAAAATAATTTTCAGGTAACTCCGGGCGTTATACACCGCTCCATCTTCGCCCTGCGTTTCGGCTGTAAAACACTTGCCGACCCTACCGGCAAAAAAAAGCACGGTATCGAAAAGCTGGAAAATATGTTTTTAAAAAGTCCTATCGCTGCACATAAGATAGTGAGTGATTATGTAGAAGATTACAGGCAGAGTCTCAACCTTGAGCATGAGGTCTGGCTGAACCCTTGGGATAAAAGCCTTGCCTCAAACCAGAGCTTTCCTGAGCTTTTTAATCTTTCACTGAAGCAATGCCATAAGATTTTCTATCTTTTAAATGAAGATATAAAAAATATTGATGAGATTAAAAAGCACGATTTTCACAGGCTTCTTAAAGAGCTCGGCAACTATTCCTACCACAGCGGGCTGGAGCTTAAATAAGCTCCAGCCCGCTGTTTATCAATATTCTGATTCTAGGGCAAATCTACCCTCAGACATACCAGGGCAAACAGCCTTATGAGAGAATAGGCGTTAAGCCAGATAAAAGTGCAAAGCACCGTATTGCTCCTGTCTGAGCGGCAGACTATAAAAGAATTGTCTATTAACAGCAGTGCCGGAACCAGCACCGGGAGAAAATACCTGCCCTGTACTCCGCTTATTACCATTGCCGACCTCGGAGTCCAAGCTATAAACATTGAGAGCAGCGCCCCTCCGGAAACTGCCATAATTATAAATAACAACAGCAGCCTTTTTCCAATGCTGAGCTTAAAGCTTTCTTTTTTTTCAAGCTCGGGCAGAGCCAGTATCAGTAATCCCAGAGTAAATAAAATTACAGCCAAATAGGGAATATTCAGCACCTTATTTATATTCCCAAGATAGGCTCCTATCATAGTAAAATGATAGTAATCCAGCTGCAATAATACAGTTTTATAGAGCATGCTCAGAGTAAAAAAGGGTCTGTGCAGCAGCTCGGCAAATGTAAAGCCTGCTTCAGCATTCCAGCCTACGGTGCTGACTTTTGCTTCCGCATAATTTTTTATTACGACAGAGTTGATTAGCATCATTGATATTATAAGAGCAGCTGAAAGTATTATAAAACCGGCAGCACAGTATTTTTTATTTTTAAAATTTTTAGCCGGAATAATAAAATAAGCTAAAATCAGAGGAGAATAAATAATCTTGCAGGGTGCAAACACTGCTGTAAGTACAGCTAAAAAGGCTATATCTTTAAACTCTATTTTTTTAGCTGGAGCTTGATTATAAGCAGCCAGATTTAATATTTTTGCAAAAAAACAGGCTGTAACTGACAGAAGCATTGCATCATAGGACATTGAGGCTGCAAGATGAAGACTCATAGGCAGCAGTGCCGTACCATATAAAACTTTCTCTGAAAACGGCATTAAGCTTATGGCATAAGACATAATAATTATATAAATCAGCAGATTAAAAAACTTGCCGAAATTAAGCATAGCTATTGAATTAAAGCCTAAAAGTCTGGCAAGCGTAATTCCGAAAGCCTGGGGAATGTATACAAGAGGAGTTGTATTAACCGGAGGATAAAGCGATATTCTCATAACCTCACTGTTTTTAAAAGGGTAGAGCCTGTTCCAGTTTTTTATAATTCTAAAATCATTTTCTCCAAGGTCTTCTCCCAAAATTCTGGCAGCGCCCGTTTTGCCCGCCTCATCATTTAAATCTCCCAGAAAATAATCCTGCTCTCTTACTATTACATGTCCGTCCTCTACAGTTGCTTCGGCTCCCAGCCATTGTGAAGACAGCTTATAGGCACTTATATAATGACTGATTTCGTCCGGTGCGCTAAGCCCCTGAAAGACATACATATAGCCGATGCCGAGCAAAAGAGCTGAAGCTGCAAAACTCCTGCAAAGCGGCAGCTTATCCGCCTTTGCTTGGTCCAGCAGATAGGCTGAGCCTATTACGGTAAACAGCATCAGCAAAGCCAGGCAAAGATAAGCCGGCTTTAAAAAGCCGTCCCCGCTTTGCTCAGCTACCAGTTTAACTTCAGTATAATGAATACCTGTAAATATTATAAAAATTAAAGCAGTTATAACCCTCGGTTTAATCAGTCTGTTTTTAATCAGCTCTATTTTCATTTTATTCCTTTTTTATTTTGGGGAGGTTTTTTAATAAGGTCAGCTTTTCGGATTGCCTTTATTGTCCTTTTCCTCTTTACAAGCTTCTTTAAGGGCTTCATTTTGTACAAGCTTGGTAAGCTTGCTGTTAAGCAGTGAAATCTGAAGACTCATTGAAAAAATTTTAATTATCAGGACTGCAATTATTATAAGATAAAGCATGTTTGCCGGAGATTGTGTTCCGCTTATTTCCGATAAAAAATAAATTATATTCGGAAATACTGCTATAATTATCAGAGCAAGAGAAAAGCATACCCAAAATACCGCATCTTCAATCTGAAGCTTGGCACGTCTTACTCTGCGCAGTACCGATACTGCTGCCAATACTGAGCCTGTTATAAGCAATATCCTTAATATGAAAGTCATATTTCCTCCTTAATTCCTGTCTCCGCTACCTTAAATACTTAGAATTCCTTTTCCTGAAATTCTGAATAAATATAATTGATATAAGCATTCTTGTCATGTATTTAATTGAGCTTACCGGTGTAAGATAGCTTTCACCGCCGCTTCTTTCTCTCATTCCCGCCTGCACCTCGCTTACCCTTATTCCCTGTTTGATAAGATAAGATACCGTATCCGGCTCAGGAGCATAGTTAATGCTGAGTGCAAACTCCTCTATTGCCTTTGAGCTGTACATTCTCATACCTGAAGTAGGGTCTGTAAGCTTGACTCCTGTGGTCAGCCTTATTGCCAGTGCTATCAGTCTGCTGCCGAGCATCCTTAAGGTTAAGGGTTTCTTTTTTTCAAGGAATCTGGAAGCAATAACTATATCAGCCCCTCTGTTAATTTCCTCTTTCATAAGCTCTACATATTCCGCACTGTGCTGGTTGTCACCGTCAAACTGCACCGCATATAAATATCCCCTTTCATAAGCGTATCTCATTCCTGTCTGAAAAGCACCTGCAAGCCCTAAATTTACTGCCAGGCTTATCATATTATATCCCTTGGCTTCACAAATTTTTCTGGTATCATCGGCAGAGCCGTCATCAATTACTACATAATCAAGCTCAGGATAATTTTCTATCAGCTCATCAACTACTAAAGCTATATTTTTTTCTTCATTATATGCCGGAATAATCAGTATAACTTCCTTCATCTTGCCCTCACAGTCTTATTCTTTATCATTTTTCCAGAAAGCTTTATTTGAGCTGCATAATTTTACTACAGGAAGCGGAAGTTTTTTATATCTTTTCCCTGCCAGATAGCCCGCATATTTGCAAAAGCTTATGCAAAAAAGCTTAGGTAAAAGATGAGCTGCCTGATTCTTTACTAAATAAGCCGCAGTTTCCTTAACAAGCCTTATTCCCTCTCCCTCGCTTTTAAACTCTGAAAATATTTCACTGTAATCAGTCTGTGAGGCTCCTATATCAAAATTTCTTTTAAACTGCATACAACCTGAATACTCATGTGAATGATAGACCTTAGCCTCTGCATTATAACAAATAGATTTGCCGGCTTTAATAAGCTTTGAAGCATAAATCATATCCTCATTCAATATCACTCCTTCAGGAAAGCCTCCCAGCTCATCAAAGCACTTTCTGTCAAAAGCGGCACATACATTGGAAGCAAAATAAAGCTTTATCCCATACTTGTCACGGTCGGCAGCAGATTTTATATAAGAGGCTTCAGGATAATTATAATTTCTGGTAAATTTTTCTATCAATCCGGCATCCTTATAGGGAAGCTGTCTTGCATAAACCAGCTTGATGTCTTTATTAAAGGGGTTTATAAGCTTTTCTATAAAATATTTATCAAAGGGAAGGGCATCCTGGGTCATGCAGATAAATAACTCCGATTTCGACAGGGAAACCCCAAGATTCCTGCTTTTCCCATGGTCAAATTCTTCCTTGGTGATATGCTTTATCTTGCAGAGCTTTGAAAGCTTTTCTGATTTTGATATTATATCGCCAAAGCCTAAGGCTTCCCATTCACTTTCTTCCGTGTTTATTATAATAATGCTTTCAGGCTTTATACTTTGAAGCAGCAGTCTTTTTAAAAGACCTATAAAGCGTCCGTCAGGCTTATATGAAGGTATTATAATATCAACACTTTTTCCAGTCATCTTAAATCCCCCCTTTGGTTTTTCTTATCAAAATCAGCTTTTTTAAAAATACCGCTATAAACATAAGGCTTACTAAAATCATCAATATGAGGTAAGCCACAGCTGCACCCTCTATCCCTCGGCTTTTTACCATTCTTTCAGAAATAAAGTATGCTGTGATTCCTACCAAAAGATAAACTGCAAAAATAGCATTTCTCTCTTTTATAATTACAAGCACATAGTAAAATAAATTAAGCAGTGCATAAAATCCTCCGCCGAGAATTAAAACTAAAAAAGAGGCTTCGTATTGCTTAAGCTCGGCAACCGTGTTTCCCAGAAGCACTGACAGTACCCTTATCCCCGCAATTTTTGCCGCTATAATTCCAAAGGCGGTAAATACGCCTATATAGCTGCTTATTTTTAATATTCTCTTATTAAAAAGCTTTATCTCTCCTCTTTCATAATTTATGCTCAGCATAGTAAGTGCAGGTCTTATTATAAAGCCTGCCATCAGATTTATAATTGAGGTCGGTATAAAAAGAGTGCTGAAATAGGCATTCGCCTCATCTCCAAGTACCGAATTAACCGCATATTTTGCAGCTGCAAACACATATATGTCAACAAATGAGGATATAAATAAAAGCCTGCTGATATTAAAAAGCCTGGCTGCACTGCCCTTTTTTACACTGTAATCAACCCCTTTTATAAGCTTAAGCGGAGCTATTGCAAATATATACACCGAAGCAAAGCCTGCCGTCAGAAATGCCAGGCTGCTGTACAATGCACTCTTAGTCAAAAAAATCGCTGTGACAAATATCAAAACAGAAAATACCGTTCTTAACAAGCTGGATTTTCCGGTCATATACAGCCTGCCCTGCCTCTGGTATTCCGTTTCATAGCAGTCCGCCACTCCGTCACACACCTTATAGACTACCATAGCAAGCCATATACAGGCTTTATAAACATCCTTTGCAAATATCAGAGCATATAACACTCCTCCAAAAAGGGCAAAAGCGGCGGTAATCTTTCTGAATTTAAGATAATCGCCAAAGGTATATGAAAATGCCATATCCGTCATCTGTACAGGTCTCATTCCGAAGTATGAAACTATATACAGCTGCTGCCCCAGAGTTGAAAAAGCAAAAAATATTATACCTCCCTCTTCCTTTCCAAGCAGCCTTGTAGCTATAACTCCAAGCAGCATGCTTGTTACGGCATAAACTCCGCTTCCAAGCATATTCCATATCAGATTTCTTTTTTCAAAATCCTGATTTTCGGAATTTCCCGCCTCTAAATTCTTGCTATTGCCAAGCATAAGCCTGCCTATTATTTCCATTATTCAAGCCTCATTAATTCTATGTCCTTAGCATATACCCGCCCTGCAGCCGCTTTAAAATATTCAGCAGGAGCCTCCTGATTAATGCACCATAAGAGCATTGCCTTAGGCAGATTTATCCCTGCTGCATGTGAAAACGGATAGCCTCCTCCAAATCTTGCATTCATATCTATCACATAAGCTCCGTTTTCATTAAGGATGATATCCATATCAAGATTTCCTATATGCCGGCTCTTTAAAGCTATAGTTTTAGCAGTTTCATAAAGCTGTGCCTGCTCCACCACCTTGGATATATCTGTTTCGCCCGCTCTCATTGCAAGCTTTTCTTTAATTACCGCAGTTACAAAATTTCCTTTAAAATCATTTATTATATCTATGCCGTATTCAGTACCTCTTATCTTCTTTTGTATGATAACCGCTCTTTCTCTATCATTTTCAGCTTCATATTTTAAATAAGAGGAGGCTATGTCCTTATTCGCCTTATTATAAAAGCATCTCAGCTCATCAAGGTTATCCGCCTGGTAAATTCCGAGCGAGCCCATTCCCCACCTCGGCTTAATTATAAATTTGCTGCCGGCTTCAAACTCCTTTTCAAAATATGCTCTGTTATTCTCATAAGCCGTAAAGGTCTCAATTATATCAAGTCCTGCTGACGAAAGAAACTCATTCATCTTAAGTTTATCATTACAGGCATTGACAAAATCAGGCTCCGAAACCGCTAAAAAGGTTCTTTTAAAGCTTGCCTTAGCTGCCGCAAGTACAGGCAAATCAACATCAAAAAGCGGTATAAGCAAATCTATAGCTTTTTTTTCACATAGCTCTGCTAAAAACGGCACATACTCTCTGCTGTAGATTACAGGGCTTACAAATGCCTCGTCTGCCTGTGCCATTCCGGTAGACAGCTCAGTAGAATTAACAGCATATATTTTACCCGCTCCCTTTGCAGCCTCTTTAAAATACCTTAGCAGATATGCTCTTCTTCCCACTGAAGTAAATAGTATATTCATAAAACTTAAGCCTTTCCTTTTTTTGAGTAAAAATTTTTGATTTTGCCATTTCAGCAGCTTATAGCCTATAAAGACAGCTGGGCAGTTATTATATCACAGATTTTATCCACATCCTCCAGAGCAAGCTGCGGATATATAGGCAGAGTAAGAATTTGCCTTGATACCCTTGCTGCCACAGGTGTAGCCTGCTCTGAATGCAATTTTCTATAGCAATTATATTCATTTATACAGGGATAAAAATATTTTCTTGCATAGATTCCCTGTTCAGCGAGAGCTTTATAAATTACATCTCTTGAAGCCTTCGCCTCCTCAGTGTCTATACGTACAGGCATATAAGCGTAGTTATATTTTATATTGTCTTTATATTCATTTAAAACTATTCCTCTGATGCCGCTTAATCTCTCAATATATCTTTGAGCTATGTTTTTTCTTAAAGCAATCATTTCTTCAATATGCTTTAAATTGCAGAGCCCCATAGCTGCCTGAAATTCATTCATCTTGGCATTTCCGCCTGTACAGACAATATTTTCCTTATCTATTATTCCAAAATTTTTAATCTTGTCAAGTTTTTCCTTTATGCTTAAATCCCTGCAGGCTGCCGCTCCTCCCTCTATGGTATTAAATACCTTGGTGGCATGAAAGCTGAACATTGAAGCATCTCCATAAGCAGCTACGCTTCTTCCTGCTTCAGAGTCAACGCCTGGCAGAGTAATTTCTTCATAAAAGGCATGAGCCGCATCAAATATAAGCTTTAAATTATATTTTCTGCACAGAGCCTCCAGCCCTGAAATATCACATATATTGCCATATACATGCACCGGCAAAACTGCACAGGTGTTTTTATTTATCAGAGCCTTCAGCTTTGAAGCGTCCAAGGTATAATCATCAATTCTTATATCGCAAAATACAGGTGTAAGCCCCCGTCTGACTATAGCATGAGTAGTCGAAGCAAAAGAAAAAGGTGTAGTTATAACCTCACCTTTAAGTTCAAACGCTTCAAGGAGCATTTCAAGAGCAAGATGACCATTGGCAAATAAAGACACATTTTCAGATTCGAAGCAACGGCTTAAAAGCGCTTCAAGCTCATTATGATACTGCCCCATATTGGTAAGCCAGGCACTGCTCCATATCCCCTTAAGCAGCTCTACATATTCCTCCATAGGAGGCAGGGTTGATTTGGTAACAAATATCTTTTTCATTATAAAACCTTTCAAAAATTATGGAGCGGCTGTTTTACGCCTTACTTTATCAGCCTCAAAAGCCGATAAAAGCTCTTATTTTTTGATACTGCCGATAAAGCCCCATATACTGTAATTCCGACCAGAAGCTGTACCAGCAGATTCAAAGCAGGTGAACAGTCTGCCGCTCTGCCCGCTGCATATACTGCCGCTCCCATTATAAGCGCTGTTATAATATTAGGCAGCAAATCCAGACACTGATTTTTTATGCCATAATCAAATATTTTTTTATTTGGAGCCGCATTTATAAACATTGATATAAAATCTGCCAACACCTTAAAGGCTACAAAGATTACTGCATTATATCTGAGTCCTATAATTAAAACTATAATCCCCACCGCTTTTTTAATAATCTCAAGCCTTAAAAAAATATCACTTCTTCCCAGTGCGTTTATGGCTTGAAGATTGGCTATATGCACCGGCCAGAACACATAAGCGGCACACATAAGCCTTAAAAACGGAATTGAGCCTGTCCACTGCCTGCCTAAAAGAAAGAGTACTATATTATCGGCAGAAGCCGCCATCCCTGCCATCATAGGCATAAATATATAAGTACCCAGCATTACGGAAGATTTTAAAAGCTCCTTTATGTGCTCTTTATCCTCCTGACTGTGCGACATTACCGGAAGAAGCACCGACTGCAGTGCTGCCGAAAGATTAAGCACCACTATTTTAGGGAACTGTTCTCCTCGGTTGAAATTTCCCAGTGTCCCCCGGTCATAAACTCTGCCTATTGCCAGTCCGTGCATATTTGTAAATATATTGTCTATCAGTGAGGCTGCAAGTATCTTCCAGCCAAATTTAAACATTGATGAAAGTCTTAAAACATCAAATTTTTTTTCAGGCTTCCAGCTGATATTTATAAAAAGCAGCGCACACAGTATGATGTAATAGCTTATCTGCTGCCATACCAGCGCCCAGACTCCATAGTTCTTATAAGCCAAATATATACTGACAGCTCCTGAAATTATTGCAGAGATAAAGGTTGATATGAATAGGGCTTTAAATTCAAGCTTTTTTGATATATAAGCATTTTGTACCGAAATTACCGAGCCGAAAAAAATGATTACCCCTATTATCCTAAGCATCAGCTTTATGTCGGGATTTGAATAAAACCCAGCTATATAGGGGGCAAGCAGATATATCGCCATATATGCAAATATTGATAAGAATAAATTAAAATAAAATACAGAAGAAAAGTCCAATCCGTCAGCATTTTTTTTCTGAATCAGAGCGGTAGCAAAGCCGTTTTGCACTAAAACATTTGCAATCCCTGTAAATATCAGCATTATTGCAAGTACATCATATTCTGCCGGTGACAAAAGCCTTGCAAGTATTATGGATACTATGAACTGAATGCCTTGAGAGCCTCCGTTTTCCATAATTTTCCAGAAAAAGCTGCTCTTAATTTTTTCTCCATTAATTATATCTGCTGTATCTTTCATTTTATATATTAAACATTTCTCCTACTGTAGTTATAAAACCGCTTTTACAAAAACGGTTTTTCAGTATTGCCGCTATCTTATAAGCTCGGTTTTTTTTCTGCATGCCTGTAAACTCCTTCAGCAGTCTTTTTTTAGAGGCATCCGGATTATATTTTTTCAGAAGCTCTTCAGCCTGTGCATACATCAGTCTGTAATTTTCCTGCACCGCCGTTTTATTTCCGATTCTTTTCTTAAGCACCTCAAACGAGAGTGCATTTCTGGCACCAAGCGTATTTTTACTATGCTGCCTGTATAAAATAAGAGCTTCATCAAGATAGGAAATTTTCCCTATACAGGCAGCACTAAGTGCAAGCCACCAGTCATGCATAACATATTTTTTTATTCCAGGTCTTTTATAATTATTTAAAAATGCCGCATTCAGCATAACTGTATTGCCTGTAATATTATTTTCAACTAAAAGCCGGTTCAGTGAAGTATTGCCGGACTTAAACCCCATATACCTTGCCATATCAAAATGGATTATATTAAGCTTTTCATCCACAAGGCTCAGATTAGTATGCACCAGACAGGGCATATCCCTTGAATATTTTTTTTCCAGAGCCTGCATTCTTAAATAGGTTTTTTTTATTTTATCGGGATGCCAGACATCATCCTGGTCGGAAAGCATAAAATATCGCTTTTCATTATCACTTTTTATATTTTTTTTAGCAGCGGCTAAAAGCTCAAAAAAATTTTCTCCTGCACTTTTAGTCGGCAGCACTCTCCTTATCAGCCTTATCTTATCCGGATAAAGTCTGATATACGAATTAACTATGTCAATGGTTTTATCGCTTGAGCCGTCATCTGAAACAGTTATCGTAAAATCCTTAAAGCTCTGTTTAAATATTGATTCAAGCTGGATGCCTATATACTTTTCGCCCATATAGGCAGCCAGCAGTATTTCTATCAATGCCATACATCATTCTTTCCATGTATAGTTTTTTTAAAATTCATTTTTTTCTGAAAATCAGCTTTTCCGCTATCAGAGTTTCCAGCCCTATAATCTTAAAAAAAAGCACTGAAAAAACATACTGCAAAGCATTTATACGGAGATAATTCTTAAAATAAAACAAGGTTGAAATCTCTCTGAGCCTTTGCCGATTATAAATTGAGTCAAAACGCTTCTTAATGCTTGTAGAAGCATTATGTATATAAAATCTGTTTGTTATTAAAGCGGTTTTGAAATTTGCTTTTTTTAATTTATACGCAATTACATTTTCTTCACCGTATAAAAACATACTCTCATCATATCCTCCGAGCGAGTCGATTACATCCAGCCTCAGCATCAGTAAGGCTCCGGGCAGAACATCTACATAGAGCAGATTTTTTTTATAATCATTACTGCTCAGATTTTTCTTATAATAAGCAGCCGGATACTGCAGAACTCTTTTAAAAAGCCTCCTTACCAAGGGACCGGCTGCACATAATTCATGAAGCCAATCTCTTAAAGGCCAAGCAGGAGGCACTCCAAAGCCTCCTCTTTCCTTAAGCAGAGGAGCCAGTGCCGCAATGTCTGGATTATTTTCAAGAATCTGCTTCATATATTCCAAATCCTCATCAAAAAAATCAGTATCAGGATTAGCTATAACGGCATATTTTGCATGCAGCACCTTATAGGCATGCTTTAAGCCTATATTATTTCCGCTGCCATAGCCTCCGTTTCTCTTTGACCTTAAAAACAAGGTATTTCCTCCGGCAAGCCTGCCAAGCTTCGCCTGCGAATCATCAGTTGAAGCATTATCAACTATTATAATTTTATCTACAGCCCTATATTTTTGTACTCTCTTAACCTGTTTCACCGCTGTATCAGCATCATTATAATTCAATATTATGCAAACTATGTCTGTATTGTTCATAATTCCAACCTCTTTTAATCAATACCGCTTTCCTGATTTTATATGTTTTAAATACTCGGCTGAAAGTCTGTGCCTCAGGCAGGGACAAAACATAGTTGAAAGATTCATTAAATGATATAAAAACATATACACTCTCTTTCCGGAGGCTCTTTTATCCTCCCACATAGAAAGCTTTGCATACTTATCATAGGCTCTCCTGTAGTAATTAAGGCAGCCCTTATTCCAAGGCCTTTCATCACCTGCAAAATGAAGAATTACAGGATGGACTTTAGATGCCTCATACTCTTTTCTGGTAATTATCTCATATTTAGGAGTAGCCTTTACCAGCTCTTTATAATTCCAATATTTATAATTTGAGAAGAAATTGTACTTGGGAGGGAGCAGCTTTATCCTATAGGCAAGCACTCCGTTTAAGGCATCCTGGTCATTGAAAAAGCAGGCCTTGCTTATGCTTTTATGATAAGCCAGTACCTTTTCTTTAATATTTTCCCGGCGCCATAATTCCAGATTTATCAGCAGTACTCCTGAATTATAGTATAAATAATCTCTGTAAAGCCCTGCCGCTTTCTTTATATCGGCACTCACTGTAGGCTCTGGAACTGCTGCCATTATATTGGAATACAGTGCAAGCTGCCAGAGCTTTCTCAGACTGCCAAGCACTATGGTATCACAGTCGAGATAAATCACTTTTTTTACCTTTTCAGGCAAAAGCTCTCCTAAGAATACCCTGCCCATAATGCTTGAGTCAAATCTTCCGGTTTTTATTTTTTCTCCTAATTTATCTTTAATATTATTAAAATCAATAATATTGACTTCCCGGTTAAAGAGCTTTGCAGTCGCCTTAAGCTTTTTTAAAGATGCCTTTTGCATTCCTATAGATATTATATATACATTTAACTGTTTTTCATCCTTGTTATTATCATATAACGAATATAAGCCTGCACCTAAGTATTGAGAGTATGCCTCATTTGACACATAGGTAACATTCATTATAAAATAAGACCTCTTTCTGATATTACTTTAATAACCTCATCCACGCTCTCTTCACAGATTTCAACGCTTTCAGCTTCTACCATAACTCGTATTACAGGCTCGGTTCCGCTTGCTCTCATTAAAATCCGTCCGTTGTTTCCAAGTCTTTGAGCAATTTCTTCCGTTTTTGCTTTAACCCTTTCATCCTCCTGAGCGGCCTTTTTATCCTTGACTCTCACATTTTTTAATACCTGAGGATAGATTGTCACCTCTGAAGCAAGCTTTTTAAGACTCTCCTTTTTCTCAAGCATCACCTCCATAACCTTAAGTGAGGTAAGGATCCCGTCACCTGTAGTCGCATGCTTGCTGAATATTATATGCCCGCTTTGCTCTCCTCCTAAGCAGTGACCGTGAGCCTGCATATTTTCGTATACAAATCTATCTCCCACCGCAGTTTTTTCATAAGCTATTCCTTCTCTGTCAAATGCCTTATACAGTCCAAGATTTGACATTATAGTTGTCACCACCGTGTTATTTGGAAGAGATGAAATTTCCTTCATATACTTTCCGCAGATATACATTATCTTATCTCCGTCAACCAGATTTCCGTCTTCATCTACCGCCAGACATCTGTCAGCATCGCCGTCATAGGCGAAGCCTACATCACAGCCCTTTTCCTTTACAAAGCTGCACAATCCCTCTATATGAGTAGAGCCGCAGTTGACATTTATATTAATACCGTCAGGAGAATTGTTTATTACATAGGTTTGAGCTCCAAGTGCATCAAATACGTTTTTTGCAATTGCTGAGGCTGAGCCGTTTGCACAGTCCAAAGCCACCCTCCTGCCCTTAAACGACCTGGTTGCCACTGAGATAAGATAGCCTATATATCTGTTTCTTCCTGCAGCATAATCTGTGGTCCTTCCTATGTTTTCTCTAAGCGCAAAGCCTATGTCCCCATATTTGCCGTCAAGATATTCTTCGATTTTATCACTTACCTCATCCTCAAGCTTTTCTCCTCTGCCATTCAATACCTTAATGCCGTTGTCATAGTAAGGGTTGTGACTTGCACTTATCATTATCCCGCAGTCAAATTCTTCTGTTCTCACCACATAAGAAACACTTGGAGTTGTAGTGACGTGGAGCAGGTACACATCTGCCCCGGAGGCTGTCAGCCCGGATACAAGTGCATATTCAAACATATAGCTTGAGCGTCTGGTATCCTTCCCTATAACTACCCGGCAACTTTTTTTATCTCTTGGATTTTTACCATAAAAATGTCCGATAAATCTGCCTACCTTATATGCCTGTTCTACCGTGAGGTCCTTATTTGCTTCTCCTCTGAAGCCGTCAGTACCGAAATACTTTCCCATAAATTAATTGCTCTTCCTTTCTGCTTTCTAATTTCTAATTTTGATTAAGCTCTTTTAATTCCTTTAAATACCTTTCTAAAGCCTCCTGCCAAACCGGAAGCCTTTTAAATCCTTTTTCATCAAGCTTTGATTTGTCCATTCGGCTATTATGCGGTCTTTTTGCCTTTACCGGAAATTCCCCTGAAGCAACCGGTATTACCTTTATCTCCTTAACGCCTGCCTGCTTAAAAATTTCCAAAGCAAATTCATACCAGGTGCAGAGCCCCTCATTTGTTGCATGATACCTGCCGTACTTATTGGTAACCGCCATATCCGCAAGCAATACCGCAAGGTCGGGAGTATAGGTGGGAGAGCCGGTCTGGTCATTCACTACCTTAAGCTCTTTTCTGTCCTTGGCAAGCTTAAGCATAGTTTTTATAAAATTGCTGCCTCTAAGACCGAATACCCATGAGATTCTGATGATAAAATATTTTTTTAAATATTTTTCTACAGCAAGCTCCCCTTCATACTTGGTCTGCCCGTATACATTTAAGGGATTTCTCGGGTCATCGGGTTCCCAAGGTCGGCTTCCCTCCCCGTCAAACACATAATCAGTGCTGATATAGAGCATTTTTATGTTTAAATCCCGGCATACCTTGGCAATATTTTCAGTCCCCCTGGAATTTACCTCCCTTACCAGCTCAGGCTCATCCTCCGCCTTATCCACCGCAGTATAGGCGGCACAGTGGATTACGGCTTCCAGCGGAGCCCTTGCCTGTTCCGTTTCTATTACTTCCCGGCATGAGCTTTCCGACCTTATATCCATCTCCTGCAGGTCTACCCCTACAGCTTCTATATTTCTTTTTTGCAGTTCTTTTACCAAATCGCTTCCAAGCTGACCCTTTGCTCCTGTCACCAATATTTTCATCAGTCTTGTCCTTTCTTAAAAACACCTGTAATTTAACTCAGAGTATTTTATCACATTATTATCTTAAGGTCAAAAATGTATTTATCTCCTCGCTCCAACCGCTCCAACGAAAAAGGAGCTGCCACTCTGAACAGCTCCTCCTCAGCATTACTTAAGCATCTCATTAACATATTTTTCAGCATTATATTTGCTTAAATTCTTATATTTAAGCGGGCTTTCAGAAAACACCCTACAGGCATAGCCTTTATTTCCTGCATCATAATGCATACGAGGCTCCCTGCTTTCATAAGCTTCTCCGCTGTAAAGAAAGTCTCCGCCGCTTCCGAAAAAGACAATGTCTGTTGCAATAGCCTCCATTTCCTCTTTAAATTCTCTGCTGTCGCTGCTTTGCCAAGCTCTATATATTTCAGGAATTGAGGCATATCCGCCATCATACAATATGTCTTTGCCGTAATCTCTTATTTTTTTACTCTGATAGGCCTTAAGATTATAGCCTGCTATGATTCCGTCCATATTGGAAATTGAAAGCAGTGCAATAAATATCCCTGCCATATAGATACATTTTGCAAAAATCTTAATTCCTTTCAGTCTGCCTATAATTATTAAAATAAACACACAGCTCAGATAAAGCATAAATATACTTGGCACGACTCTTAAAGGCGTCATTCCGTAAGCATTGATATAAAGAAACATTTTTGTCAAAGCCGTTATTATTAAAAACAATGTAAATACAGACATCGTTATAATAATTGCCGATTGTACCAAGTCTTTTTCTTCTGCTTTTCTTTTTATAAATACATCGCCTAAGCAGATCAGGCATATATTAATAATGCATACTGTAATAAGCTCAAAAAAGCCTCGCCTCGCATATTCCGAATAGGTAAATTCCTTAGGAAGTATTCCTCTGAGAGCGTCAAAGAAATAGCCTGCCTGTATGCCTATAAAGATTACATAAATAATAATTACCAGGATAAATATTGAATAAATACTTACACGGGGGATAATGTGCAGGTTTTCTCCATCCTTTTCCAAGACTTCAAGCTTGAAAGCGTCAGCTTTTACTTTATTGGCAGCACCGTATGCCAATCCGAAAAAATACATCGCCGCTGGCAGGGAAAAAATAATTTTCCCGATAAAATCCGTTACCGAGCTGATGTCTAAAAGATGTATACTATTCATTATATCCGCAAATCTATCGTCTGCATTGACAAGGGTCGCAATTATCAAAAATATAAAGGGGGAGCCTATTATAACGCCTAAGACCGCCTGTGCTATATATCTGTACCTTGATTTGCCGCCATCACTCTTAAACACTGCCTTCCATGCTGAAAATATCCTTTTTATATTGGAAAAGGGTATAACAAACAAGGCATTTAAACCATCATAAAAAATATATACGCTGGTATTTTTAGATATTAAGACCCCATAAATGCTCAACGCAATATACAGCATAAGCAATCTGACAAACACATTAATATAGTATTCTATAGAGGCATTGTAGACAAAGGTATATGAACTGCCGAGAATCAGAAGAATCACCGTCCAAAAAATTCCCTCACGGCTTACGGTAATATTTTTAAGCTTTGCATATAAATAAAGCGCTGCCGTATAGACAAATACAAACACACTTGCACCTATGCCGAGCTTTTCAGAGCCTGTAAATATGCCGAAGGCATCTGTTCCGATATAGGCTGCAAAAAGCATGGCAAATGCCATTATTATATCAGCCCTATCCATAGCTGGCAAAGGCTTAACCGGTTTAACCGGCAGACTTACTTTTGAAGCTTGATTTGTTTCATTATTTTCCTTTTGTTCAGCAATTTCAGCTATTGCCTTATTTTTATTTTGTTCAGCAGTTTCAGTTGACAGATTAATTTCATTATTCATTTTTATCCTCCTCAGCCCTATATTCAAGTATATCCGCAGGTTGGCAATTAAGTGTTTTACAGATAGCTTCCAGAGTTGAAAAACGTATCGCTTTGGCTTTATTGGTTTTTAGCACTGAAAGATTTGCCGGTGTTATGCCTATTTTCTGAGCCAGCTCACCCGAAGAAATCTTTTTCTTTGCCATCTGCACATCAAGATTAACTATTATCATCATCCTTACTCCATTATATTGTAAAATCATTTTCCTCTTTAATATTCACTGCTTCTGCAAAAACATTTTTAACAATTCTAAGTATTAAGCCCATAAAGGCTGCACCCACAGCAATTAATAAATACGGCAGATAGTACAGACAGGACAATACACATATAAAAGAAGCGCCGTAGCATGCCCATGACAGCATCCTCATACATCGTATATTCTCCTCTACAAAGACCCTACCCTTACTTATATTGCAAAGCAGCCTGTAGAGAAAAAACAGTGCCGTAAACATCGGAGCTGTCAGAGTATAAAAGCTTGCTAAAAAATAAATTTCGGCATTTATATATTCCCCTCCCCGATTCAGCATTACTCCTTTAACTACGCAAGGTGCCAGAAACATAAGTATAATACCTGCAAGTGCAAATGCAACTATGCAGAGTTTAGATAAAAGTATGCTCTTACTTTTATTCCATCTCATAAAAAATCCTCCATATAAGATTACTTATACAGAGGATAGCATATATTTTATTCTTTTTCAATAGTTTTTTATTGAATAACAATAAAGAATTATCATTTAAGAATATCACGAAAACAAATCCCATACCCCATCCTTATTTTCTGTATTAAATTCTATCTTTTTTCCTGTAACGGGGTGTTTAAATATCAAACTAATACAGGCAAGGGCAATATTATATTTTTCAAGCTCAGCAATCTCCTCGGTAATAATCAGGCCGGACTTATTATTTGACGTACTGCCGATGCCATATTTCCTGTCCCCGATTATAGGCAGGCTATGGTGTGCGAGCTGAAGTCTTATCTGATGATGTCTGCCGGTAAAAAGCTCTATATTAAGCAGGCTTACTGCGGTAGTTTTATATAGTGCGGATTTCATCAGCTTATATGACAGTAGGGCTTTTTTTGCTTCTTTTTCAGACTTATCGCATATATAAGAAATATTAATCCCCTTCGCTTTTTTTACATAGTCTGTCAGCAGCTCATTTTCAGCTTTCGGCTTTCCATAAACCACTGCCTGATATAGCTTTTTTATCTCTCCTTCAGCCAGGCTTTTACTGAGCCTGCCCGCAGCTTCCTTTGTTTTAGCAAAGAGCATAATTCCTGAAACAGGCTTGTCAAGTCTGTGTACTATGCCAAGATAGGGATTTTGAACAGCTTCAGAGAGGTAATTTTTAAGTTCACTCTCCATATCAGGCTCAAACCCTCGTGAGGCTTGCGCTTCCATCCCCGCCGGCTTTATAGCTGCCATTATATAATTATCTTCAAATATTATTTTCAATATCCACCTCTGTTTTATAATTATTTTGGTATTGATTTATTTTGATTATAGTGTTATTATATTTTCTGTAAATATTATATAGTTTTAAAAACTATATAATATGGTTTTTATATCCCTCTTGCTGTAAATTTATATAGCTGTAGTATACATTTGTATCATTTCATAATGCAGAAAGGAGTTTATATGATAAAGTATTTTAAAAAGCACGGATTAAAAGACCCGGGCAGTGCAATTACTCACCTTGTCGCAATGATAGCGGCACTTATTGCGGCTGTTCCGCTTTTATATAAAGCAGTTTCCTCTCATGTGACCTTAACTGCCGTTATTACCCTCTCGGTCTTTATATGCAGTATGATATTTTTATATGCCGCAAGCACTACCTATCATACCTTTAATATTTCGCCTAAAGTCAATACTGTTTTAAAGAAAATAGACCACATGATGATTTTTGTATTTATAGCAGGCACCTACACTCCGGTATGTCTTGTGGTAATTGGAGGAAGTGCCGGAAAAATACTGCTTTTACTGGTCTGGGGGCTTGCTCTTGCCGGTATATTTATAAAAGCCTTCTGGGTATACTGCCCTAAATTTTTTTCATCCGCAATCTATATAGGACTCGGCTGGCTCTGCATATTAATGATTTCCAGAATTATCAGCTCTCTTTCTAAAAGCGGATTTTTATGGCTGCTCTGTGGTGGTATAATTTATACTATAGGCGGCGTTATCTACGCTTTAAAATTAAAAAAATTTAATGAGCTGCATAAATACTTCGGCTCACATGAGATTTTCCATCTCTTTGTAATGGGAGGAAGCTTCTGCCACTATATGCTTATGTATTCCTGTGTAGCCTGATTTTCACTCATATATAAGTGAGGCTGCTGCAAAATAGCTGAGCAATCATCTATGGAGCGGCAGCTTCTTTTTGTGTAAAAATAAAATCGGGTATTTCCCTAAAAAGTGGGAGATGTCGCTCAATCATCCATTTTGATGATTTTGCGACATCCCCTCGATTTTAATTTGATTATTTAAGTCTATGAGAATGTAATTTCTGCCTTTCAAGCTCCTCAACCCTTTCCGAGAGCTCCTTTAAGCTGTGCTCCAGCTTGGCAAAGTCACAGTTTATCTCCTCTTTATCCTCCTGCACGGTTTTTCCGGCAATCTTTATAGGCTTTGCCGGGATGCCTGCCGCAGTGGAGTCGCTGGCAAGCGGCTTTAAAAGCACTGCATTTGCTGCAATCTTGCAGTTGTCGCCAACCACAAAGGAGCCTAAAATTTTCGCTCCTGCTCCGACAGTAACATTATTTCCCAGTGTAGGATGCCTTTTGCCTTTTTTAGTTCCGACTCCTCCCAAAGTAACTCCCTGATATATAGTGCAGTTATCCCCTACTACCGCAGTTTCGCCTATTACCACACCGGCTCCGTGGTCTATTAATATTCCCCTTCCGAGCTTTGCTCCGGGGTGTATCTCTATATGAGTAATAAATCTCGATATTTGAGAAATAAGCCTTGCGATAAAGTATCTCTTTCTTTTATATAAAGCATGTGCAATGCGATGCAGTATAAGTGCATGCACCCCTTGATATAAAAGAAGAATCTCTATTGAATTGCGTGCCGCCGGGTCTCTCTCCTTAACAGCTCTTATATCCTCACCTATTGCCTTAAATAACATCTTCTGCCTCCACAAGCCTTAATCTAATCCGCTGCTAAAACTCCTGCAATTATAGTTTTCAGGCTACTAATAATTAAAATCTAATTCCTTAATCTCAATATTGGCATTTTTGTACAGCATCATGTCAAGTTTTAATTCCTTTAAAGCATCATCAATTACCTTTTCATCATATCCTGAAGCAGCGTATTCCTCATCATATATGTTTTTAAATACATCAATTACTCCGGCCTTATCCTTATTTTTTATATTAAAGAAAAATTCGTATATATCGGAATAGTCCTGATCGCTGAGTGCATTCATGTTTTCAGCTGCCATAATTGCTTCTTTAACATATTCCAACTTTTTTTCAGCTATAATCACCTCTCTCAGAGCCTGTCTTTTCTGCTCAATGCCGGAATATCCCTCTGAAGCCAGGTAATCCTCCAAATTGATATTTGTGCTTTTGCAGTATTCCTCATAGTCCTTCATAACTTTATCAATTTCACTATTAAGATAGTCCTCATTAAATACCACCTCGGAATTTTCAGCCACCTGCTCTACAATCTGCCCGCCCGCTGACAATTTATCTGTAGTCTTGGTGATGGTTTTGACACGTTCCTTAAATTCTTCAAGATTATTTACGTCTGCAAAGAATATCAGATAATATGCTTTGTCATATTCACCTTTGGCTTTTTGAAACCAGTTTTCATCCATCTCGCCCTTATAGGCAAGCTGCACTGCATTGACCTTAACCTTAACCCTATCCTCAATCACAGTTTCTGCATTTCTAATATTGCTGTACATAGTGTCCTTGACAGTCATTACCTTTTCTTGCCCCTTTTGCATCCCTATAATTCCTTCAGATAAGGTCTTGTAAAATAATACATCTTCATTCTCACCCACAGTATAAGAAAAACTGCCGAAATCATCCAAATAGGTTCCCGACTGCTTTCCGGCTTTTGTAATATCAATAGTTACAGTATCTCCCGGCTGAACAGGTCTTGATACTTCGTCATACATTACCAAATCGGTTTTAAGATAGCCTATAAACTCATTGGCTCTCTTCTCATAATTTTCAGCGGTATCTATAGCTGCATTTAATCCTTTATACTTAGCGAGCTTTACTGTGCATACCCCTTCTTTATTATAGGCAGATACATAAGCCTTCTGTGCCTGTGCAAAAGCTTCTCCGTTTACAAAACAACCTGTTCCCTGTAAGGTTAAAAGTGATGCAGTCAGTGTTAAAACTAATAATTTTCTCATTGCTATACCCCCTTTATCAAGTAGACTTTAACTTTATATAAATTAATATTTTATTGTGAAATAGTTTTTAAGTTTTAAAAATACTGCCATGTGCCACTTTACTGTAAATATATTACTCAAAAAATGCCTCTGCACTCCTTATTTTCACTCTCTGTCCCATTTAAAGCTCTGTGTTTTTAAAACCTAAAGCTGCCAATCCTGTTTTAATTTCCCGATGAGGTCTTCTCATCTGCATTTGATGCAGTGGTTTCAGCCTTGCTCTCTGATGAAGCCTCTGATGCCTTGCCTTCACTTGAGCTTTCGGATTCAGAGGAGGCTTCACTTGTTTTTGCCGCCTCAACAGACATGGACTCCTGTCTGGCTTTTTCTATTTCTTCAGCGCTCTTTACAGTAAACTTTGATTTTTCTAATAAAAATTTACTTATTATATATGACTTAACCGCCTGCTCAGCTACATCTTCTCCAAATTCTATATTAAGCTGCTCCTTGGTTTTGCCTTTTTCACCTGTATATTTTTCATACATATCACTATAATCCTGGTCAGTAATATTCAACTTCTCAGTATTCATTATAGCATCATAGATAAGCTCGGCTTTTATACCCGATTCAACGGTTTCCTTAAGCTGACCCCTTAATTCCTCCTTGTACTGGTCAACAGTTTTATTTTGCTGCTGTGCAAGCTGCTCTAAATCCATACCGTACTGTTTAAGGCTTTCCTCCTGAGCAGCGACACTTTCATCTATTTTTTTATTGACATTTTCCTGATTTAAGTCAAATTCCGCTTCCTTCATTATTTTATCAATTACGGTATTAACCGCATCAGCTTCATATTGGTTCTTTCTGTTGCTGATTATAAACTCTTTCAGCTTATCTACGGAGTCAATGCCTTTATCAAGTCCCTGAGCGGTTACAAAGGTTTTAACCCACTCATCATTGATTCCCTCATCGCTGTTCAGCTTTTCTTTTATTTCGTTTACCTTAACCTTAAACTGAGCCTCCTTGCCTGCAAGGTCCTGGCTGTAATAATCCGCAGGAAAGGTTACGGTTATAGTCTTTTCCTCACCTGCCTTCATCCCTATGAGCTGTTCCTCAAAGCCCTCAATAAATCCGCCGCTTCCTATAGTTAAATCAGTAGCCTGAGCGGTCCCGCCTTCAAATTTTTCACCGTTAATTGAGCCCTCAAAATCTATATTGACAGTATCTCCGTTTTCAACATCCTTTGATAAGGTTTTATATGAAGGAGCAGTTTCATAGGCATTTTCAAGTATGGTTTTCATCTCGTCATCCGCTATAGCTGCATCTGCCATATCGGCTTCAACACCTTTGTATTTTTTAATTGTTACCGTACCCACTCCATCCTTGGTATATTTGATGCTTGAGCTTGAACAAGCAGCAAGCAGTGCAGTACTTAAAACTGTCACACCTAAAATTATTAATTTTTTAATTTTCATTCTTTCTTATTTATCCTTATTAGTTATTTTTTATCCTGATAAAATGCCTTAAAGGCGAGATAAGCATTGTATAAATCAAGCTTGCTTGCAATCTCAAAAGGAGCATGCATCGCTATTATAGGTACTCCTATATCAACTACATCTATATTAAGCATAGCAACATACTGTGCTATGGTTCCGCCGCCTCCCGCATCAACTGCTCCAAGCTCAGCTACCTGCCAGTATACCCCCGCCCTGTCCATAATGCTTGTCAGCTTGTGCATATACTCTGCACTTGCATCGGAAGCATTATATTTTCCGCCTGCACCCGTGTATTTTGAAAATACGCAGCCGTGATTTATATAGGCAGAATTGTTTTCTTCAAACACGTCTGAGAAGGTAGGGTCATAAGCGGCACTTACATCAGAAGATATGCAGGCACTGTTTTCACATACCTCCTTTACATCAACTCCTTTATTCTGAGCAAGATATGAAATAAAATCATATACATAGTTTGAATGCAGACCCGTATTGCCGGCGGAACCTATTTCTTCTTTATCTGTAAGTATAGTAAGGGTAGTGTAGTAGGGCTCTTTTGTTTCTATCTCCACAATAAGTGCAGGATAAGCACATATCCTGTCATCCTGACCGTAGGCTCCTATCATGGAGCGGTCCAGTCCGAAATCTCTGGCTTTGACTGCCGGAACAAATTCAATTTCAGCAGTTGTAAAGTCTTTCTCATCAATTCCGTACTTCTCGTTAAGCAGTGAAAGTACATTAAGCTTAAAAGCATTATCAAGCTCTTTTTCCTCAAATGGAAGTGAGCCTGTAATTATATTTAGCTCCTCACCGGTAATTCCCTCAGAAAGCTTCCTCGCATTTTGCTTTGCTGAAAGATGCGGAAGCAGGTCGCTTATGCCGAAAACAGGGTCTTTTTCATCCTCGCCTATATTCACCTCAACCTTAGTCCCATCCCTTTTAATAATTACTCCGTGCATGGCAAGAGGTATGGTCACCCACTGGTATTTTCTGATTCCACCGTAATAATGAGTTTTAAAGTAGGCAATTTCTTTTCTCTCATATAGGGGATTTGGCTTAAGGTCAAGTCTTGGTGAATCTATATGTGCTCCGTTTATCCTTATTCCCTCACTTAAATCAGCACTTCCCCAAGTAACTGCAAGCACAGCCTTATTTCTGTTAATCTTATAAACCTTATCTCCAGGTTTATATTTCTTTTTAGGCTCAAATTTTTTATAGCCCGCCTTAATCAGCAAATCCTGTGCATAATTTACGCATTCTCTCTCAGTTTTTCCCTTATCCAGAAAATCCTTGTAGCCGCAGGCAAACTTATCAGCTTTGTCAAACTGCTTATGGTCTTCTTTTGCTATATGAGGATTTTTATATAATAAATCCTTTATGTCAGATTTAACCTTTTTAGCTTTTTTCTTTTCAGCCATAGCTTTCCTATCCCTTTCCATAAATAAAATCACTTCCAAAAAAGTAATTTTTTCAGAATAACAGGCAATACAGCCTATTATTCTGAAAACTGGCTTATTATTTTATTTTTAAGTCCTTAAGCAAGGCTGCCAGACTTGTAGTTGCAGTTTCTCTGTCCTGATGCTTAAAATTTTCAAAAGCTTTCTTTTCACGGCTTTCTTCCTTTTCAGTTTCAAGTACCTTCTTGGAAAGTGAAACCTTTCCATTTTCAACGCCGGTTATTTTTACTTCAATTTCGTCTCCTTCTTTAAGCACAACACCCGGATGCTTAATGCGGTTATTTGAGATTTGTGATACATGCAGAAGCCCTGAAACTCCATCGCCGATATCCACAAAAGCACCATATTCCTTAATGCCTTCAACCTTGCCTTTCACAATATCTCCAACCTTTAAAGCTTCAAGCGCTTTTTTTCTTTTTTCATCCTCTTCAGATTTTTCAATTTCTCTGTGACTTAAGACCAGTCTTTTCTTCTCAGGCTCTACATTTATTACAACAACATCAATGCTTTTGCTTTGATATTCATCCAAGTCCTCTACATATTTGAGTGATAACTGACTTGCAGGTATAAATGCTCTCACTTCATCAAGGTAGGCAATGCAGCCGCCCTTTACCACCTCAATAATCTTCACTCTTGCAACAGTCTTTTCGGCAAGCATTTTTTCAAAAACCTCCCACTTACCTGCGTCCGGATCATCATAAGTGTTTCTTTCTTCCAGAGATTTATTAATATCTTCCTCAAAATCCTTCATGCTTTCTTCCATAACTGTCCTCCTATCTTATCTTTTTCTGAATATTATTAGTAGTGCCTGTACAGCAGGCACTATATATGAAGATTATAACATATAATTCTAAATAAATGTTGATTTTATTTATGAATATTTCGTATCCAATAATAATTACTGAGCCTACTTGACAGCATGACAGTATGTGATATACTAAAATTAGTAATAATTCTTATAATATAAGTTTGTTTTAGGAGGGACTTTTTATATGAAAGTAAAATACAGCAGGCAACGTGAAGCTATTGTTGAATGTCTTAAAAATCGGCACGACCACCCTACAGCAGATGCTATTTTTCAGACCTTGCGTATAACCAATCCCAAAATAAGTCTTGGTACCGTGTACAGAAATCTCGGACTTTTAACAGAGCTGGGAAGAATCAACCGCATTTCCTGCGGCGGCGGAATAGAAAGATATGATTATGTCACTACTAAGCATGACCACTTTGTCTGTAAAAAATGTGGAAAAATCCTTGACCTTGAAGCAAATTCTGTAGGGAATCTGAATCACCACGCAATAAATCCCGATATAGGCAGAATAGAATCCCATACTCTTATTTTTTACGGATACTGCAAGGATTGTACCGATAAAGCCGCCTACTAAGTATGGGAAGTCTTGGTAAAACTAAAAATACTATAAAAATACCACCATTCATTAATATTTAAGTGCACACTTTTATAGTATTTTTTTATTTATAAGCCCATTTCGTTAAGTGCCAGCTTTATTGCGCCCGCAATTCCCTGGTCACCGCCTAAAGCTGCCGGTACTATATAGGTATCCAGGCTTTTAAGCTCCCTGGTCAGAAGATAGGAGCCGTTAAGCCTTTCTATCTCTTTTCTTATAAGTCCGAAAAGTTTTTCCTGTTGCATAATCCCGCCGCCAAGAATTATAATTTCAGGTGAGATTATAAGGATATAATTGTATAGTGCCTGAGCTATATAATAAGCCTCAAGCTCCCAAACCTCATCTTTTTGAGCAAGCTCGATGCCCTTTTCCCCCCATCTTTCCTCAACAGCAGGACCGCAGGCAAGACCCTCAAAGCAATTTTTATGATAAGGGCATCTGCCTGAAAATGTATCTTGAGGATGCGGTCTCAACAGTATATGCCCCGCTTCAGGATGGAGCATGCCATGCACAAGGCTCCCCTCTGCAAGTATCCCCAGTCCTACCCCGGTGCCTACAGTCATATAGATCGCATTTTTTATCCCCTTCGCAGCTCCCCATGTAGCTTCGCCTAAAAGTGAGGCATGCACATCTGTATCAAAGCCTATCGGCACCTTAAAGGTTTTCTTAAATTCACCCACTATATCACAGTTTCTCCAGGGGATTTTAGGAGTTTCAGTAATATATCCGTAGGTTTTTGATTCTCTTTTTAAATCTATCGGACCAAAGCAGCCTATGCCGAGAGCTTCAATATTTTTGTCATAAAAATATTCCTTAATTTTAGGGAGAGTTTCCTGCGGCGTTAATGTAGGAATTGAAATCTGTTCTTTAATAGTGCCTTTTTCATCACCTACAGCACATACCATCTTGGTTCCGCCTACTTCCAATGCACCTATAATCATATTTACCTCCAAATACAATAATTATATACAACTATACAGTTTAACTGAATACAAACAGTAGCTTTAACAGAGCTATTATAACAAATTAGCATCAGCTCTGCCAGCCCGTCTACTTAAGATTTTTAAATTCATCAGCAAATTCCGCGAGCTCCTGCCCTTTAAGCGCCCTTTCAAGCAACTGAGGAAGCTTTTGAGGATTGCAGGCAAAGCAGGGGATGTCAAGTGCAGAGATGCGTCCTGCCATCTGAGCATCATAATAAGGCTTACCTCCATCTGCTATTGCAAGCAGACAGACAACCGTTACCTGTGACTCCTTCATCTCCTGCAGCCTTCTAAGCATCCCGGCACGGTTTCCTCCCTCCATTAAATCTGAAACCAGAAAAAATAAAGTTTTTTTAGGGTTTTCAATATACCTGCTGCAATAAGCTATAGACTTGTTAATATCTGTCCCGCCTCCAAGCTGGAAACCGAATAAAAGGTCTACAGGGTCCTCCATTTTTTCAGTTAAATCCACCACTTCGGTATCAAAAGCTACTATTCTGGTTTTAAGAGCGGACATGCTTGCCAGAATACAGCTCATAATGGAAGAATAGATTACCGATTCTCCCATCGAGCCGCTCTGGTCTATATCAAGAATTACAGTAAACTTATTAGCCGCAGTCTGAGTGCTTCTATCAAAAAAATAATAATGTTCAGGTACGATTTTTTTTAATTCCTTATTATAATTTTTAATTCCCCGTCTTATAGTAGTTTTAAAATCCAGCGCTGCCGCTGAGGGAATCGGCGAATGCTGTTTTTTATTAACTGCTGAGGTTACTGCACGCCTTATATCATCCGCAAGCAGCTTATTAATCTCCTCAACTATTTTTTTCATAAACTCCCTTACGCTGTCCTTGCTCTGCTTGGGTACCTGGTCCTTTAAAATCAGGATAGTGCTGGCAAGGCTGATATCAGGCTCTACTTGCTCAAGAATTTCCGGCTCGAATATAAGCTGCTTAAGTCCGCACCTTTCCATAGCATCGGTTTGGATTATTTTTACCAGCTCTTTATCAAATAAATTTCTGACATCGCCAAGCCAGCGGCTGATATGCGGTCTTGAAGCTCCCTTTCCGGCTCCCTGCCCGCCCGAAAAGCTTCTTTCCCTATTATAAATCGCAGCTAGTGCCTGGTCCATCAGCACCTGTTCCTGACTGAGCAGTTTTTTTTCAAAACCGCCCATATCTTCAAATTGTTTCTGACTCTCTTCTCCCAGTATAAGCCGCCACCGCCTTATTCTGTCTTTATCTTCCATAAATTATCCAAGTTTTCCTTTCCTGATAGTCAAGGTGATTATATATCTTCAAAATCAAAATCATCAAGTCCCGACACAGCTTCCAGTTCCTTTAAATTTAAGGTGCCATTCAGTGCTTCTGCCGCCTGCACAGGATTAATATTCCATATTTCCGCCAGATTTTCGGCTATCTTATATTTTTCCTCTGAAGAAAAATCTGAAAAAGCACGTCTTAAAAAGATAAGAGAGCGCTTAAATTCCTCATCATTGAGAGTATCAAGATAAGCGCTCAGCTTTTCCCACAGGCTGAGTCTGGCTATCAGCGCATAACGATTTTTCATCGCAAGCCCTTCAAACCATGAGGCTCCCAGCTCCGCCGGAACTCCCTTTGAGAGCCTTCTCTCAACCTCAATGCCAAGCTCCTCCCTACTAATGCCTCCCATTTCCAGAAGTATGGCCGCGGCAAGTCCTGACAGTCTTGGGTTTAAGTTATCTCTTGCAGAAACATTAAGCAAGGTATGAATCCATCTTTCTTTATCCAGGAAATCATGCCTTATACAGATTTCATGCAGGCTTATTACTGCCTGAGCTATGATTTTTGAAGCCTCATCATCACAGGCTGCTTCGTCCGGCAGTATAAGGCAGGCTCTTAAAAACAGCTGTGAAAGAATAGGCTCTACAGGCGTACTGTCAAGCTTTCTTATATCTCCATATAAAATCGCCGGCGAAAGTGAGGAGGCAGTCTTAGCGATTTCATCCAGCGCAGCCGCCTCCACCGCAGTTTTTTGGAGGGCATTTAATGCAGTTTCAAGGCTTTTCGGCATGCCGCAGTAAAAAGCTTCATTTACAAGAGCGGCAAGCTCAGCTATGCTTGCTGAAGCTTTTAATCTTTCATTTATCTCAAATGCGGCGGCAAGCTCCACCGTATCTCCTTTAAGCACCGCCTCAACTATCTGTATCTCCGCCTCTGGAGTCCAGCACAGTACCCAAGGCTCCGACCAGGTTGCATTTTCCTGTTTTCCCCCTTGCAGCTTGGCAAAATCTATTCCAAGCAGTCTTAATTTATGCAGGAAAAACGAGCGCTCCAGGTCTATAAAAGCTGCTTCCTTCGATTTTACTCTCAGATTTTCGCGAAGGTCAAGCTGTAAATCCTGTGCAGTAAGACTCTTATATTTTTCAAGCTTAAGCTCTTTAATTTTTCTGTTAAAATCGGACTGTATTGAGGTCAGGCTTAATCCCTCAGGGATTTCTCCTATTCTAACCCCTATCTCTGTATCAGCCACTGCAAGCACTATTTCTGAAAAATTTCCATGACCTATACAGGTGATGGCAGCATCCCTTATATCTTTTAAAGTCGGGATGCTGCTTCCATGCAGCTGTGCAAGTACGTAGGAAAGTCTTAGCGCCTCTATCACCTCTGCCGAAGAAACATTACTGCCATGCGCTCTCAAAAATGAGCTTAAGCTTGAAAGATATTTATTTGGAGCATAGTCAGCCTCCTGGCGATTTAAACCCTCCCAAAGCATTTCATAATAGGCAGGTGCCTTATTGCCCGCACCATAGCCTGAGCGCTCTGAAAGTCTAAAATATGAATAAGGCATCAGAGTTTTATTGCTCTCAAGCTCAGGCAGCAGGTTAAGCTCATCCTCTGTCATAGGCTTGCAGTCAGAAAGTATGCCTCTGACATGAAAAGCCCCCACCACCATCACTATTTCACCCGGTAAAATGCCGCTGCTTACCGCCGCTTCAACTATGCGCAGCATATAGGATTCTCTTATGATATTTTCGGCATCCTCTGAAGCATCTGACAGTGTAAGCTGTCTTAAATTCATCCCGAAGGCGCTGCTGCCCGCTATATAGGCAGTTTCGGATTCAGCCTGCTCCATAGTCCTTTCCCAAAATACTTCATTGCTTTTATCCTCGGAAAGCTCATCTAAGCGCTGATGAATATAAGCATTCAAGGGCTTGTCTTTTTGAGCTTCACTGCTTAATCTTGCATTGGTTCTCTCCTGTTTTATCTTTTCCAGCCCTAAAAATACTGAAGACGGCAAGTCACAGAATCTGCACTCAGTCTTATTTTCTACTGCCCATACCATAGCCTGATACTCAGGTGAATACACGGCAAAGGGATAAAGTACAGTTCTTACCGGAGGCTGCACAGTATACGCCATAACCGCCACCGGTGGCTTTACTTTTTTGCTTCCCAGCTCAGGCAGCAGATAATTAAAATCAGAGGGACCCTCTATTAATATAAGCTTAGGGTTTATCTTTGAAAGATATCTTCTCAGATAATAGGCTCCGGCAGGAGAAAGATGTCTTATGCCAAATACATGAGGCTTGGCTTTGGACTCAACGCTATAAGATACTGTATTTGATATATTATTTATATCATTTTCTTGTATTTTTTTCATCAATTTAAACCTTTATTTTTATCTAGGAAAAATCTAATTAACTTTGCTGACAAAAGTTTGCAAATTTATACTGCATTAAGTTCTTTACATTCTTTATACAGCGAAAGCCAAGCAGAGCCTCTTTTTTTCATTATATTTTCAAGATACTCCTCCCACGCCTTGGCGTCCTTGCCTTCCTCTTTTACCACTGCCCCCTGTAATCCTGCCGCTATATCCCTGTCCGATACAGCACCGTCACCGAAGCTTCCAGCAAGAGCCATACTGTTTGCAAGAAGTGATATTGCCTCCGCCGTTGAAAGCACGCCTGTAGTAGTTTTTAATTTCTGCTTTTTATCAAGAGTTTCACCCTGTCTTAATTCTCTAAATACAGTGCATACTCTTTTAAGCACCTCATCCTCCGGGAGCTTTGCATTCAAGTCAAGGCTTCCGGCAAGCTGCCCAATCCTGGTTTTTACTATCTCCATTTCAGCCTCTATAGTTGAAGGACTTGGAAGCACTACTATATTAAAACGCCTTTTTAATGCGGCAGACATCTCGTTTACACCCTTGTCTCTAGTATTTGCGGTGGCAATTATAGAAAAGCCTTTTTGTGCCGGTATTTCTATATTAAGCTCCGGCACCGAAAGTCTTTTCTCTGATAAGAGCGATATCAGTGCATCCTGAACCTCTGAGGCACAGCGTGAAATTTCCTCGACTCTGGCTATAGCTCCCTCCTCCATTGCTCTGTAAATAGGGCTTGGTATCATAGCTTCCTTTGAGGGTCCGTCCGCTATCAGCATGGCATAATTCCATGAGTAGCGTATCTGCTCCTCAGTTGTTCCGGCGGTTCCCTGGATTACTCTGGTAGAACTGCCGTTTATGGCAGCTGCAAGATGCTCCGACAGCCACGATTTTGCGGTGCCCGGCTCTCCTATCAGCAGCAGAGCCCTATCGGTCACCAGAGTTGATATGGCTATCTCAATCAGCCTTTCATTGCCTATATACTTAGGAATTATTTCAGTCTTTCCTGCCCTGCCTCCGCAGATATATTTAAGCGCCGACCTCGGCGACATCCTCCATCCTGTAGGCACAGCATACTTTTCTTCCTTTATAAGCGCATCGATTTCATTTTGGAACAACTGCTCGGCAGGCAGTCTTTGAAACTTTACCTCAGACATTTAACTCTCCATTCCGCCATAAATTAATGTACTTGCCTTATTTATGACCTAGCTTTATTTTATATATGAGTTTATCATTTTATAGACAATTGGACAAGAGCGGATAAGTTTCTGCATACTATATTTTTTATTAGTAAGTAGATTTTCTTTTTATACTTATGTATAATTAGAATTTATAATAGCAGTGAGCAAATAAAATAAACTGCTTTATAAATTTATTCTAAGAGGTAAAGTATATGACTTATGATTTTACAAGCATTATAGACAGAAAAGGCAAGGATGCACTGGCGGTTGAAGCTGTAAATTTTACAGGTACTTCCGAGGTAACTACAAAAGAGGGCTTCAGCAGGATTCCCATGTGGGTGGCTGATATGAATTTCGCTACCGTTCCCACTATTCAGAAAGCTATCATAGAAAGAGTCAAGCATCCTCTTTTCGGATATTTTAATCCCTCAGCAGAGTATTATCAGGCAATAATTGACTGGCAGGCAAAACGCCACGATGTTAAAGGACTTGCCTCACATAATATAGGCTATGAAAACGGAGTGCTTGGAGGACTTATTTCTGCCGCCAATACCCTCTGCTCCAAGGGCGATAATATACTGCTTCATTCTCCGACCTATGTAGGCTTTACTATGTGCCTGAAAAACAACGGCTATAACCTGGTATTAAGCCCTCTGGTTAAAGATGAAAAAGGTATTTGGCGCATGGATTATAAGGATATGGAAGCTAAAATAAAAGCTAAGCATATTCATACCGCCATCTTTTGCTCACCTCACAACCCCAGCGGCAGGGTTTGGGAAAAATGGGAAATCGAAAAGGCTATGGATTTATATAAAAAATATAATGTCTTTGTTATATCAGATGAAATCTGGGCTGACTTAACCCTTAACGGAAATAAGCATATCCCGGTGCAGTCAATCTCAGAGGACGCCAAGCAGCGCACCTTTGCCCTCTACGCTCCGTCAAAAACCTTTAATCTCGCCGGACTTATCGGTGCTTATCACATCGTTTACAATAACTGGATGCGTGAAAGAGTTGATAAGGAGTCAAGCCTGCCTCACTATAATAAAATGAATGTGCTGTCAATGCATGCACTGATAGGAGCCTATACTTTAGAGGGACATAAATGGGTGGATGAGCTTCGTCAGGTATTAAGTGAAAATATAAATTATGCGGTAGATTATATCAGTCGGCATTTTGAGGGAGTGGAAGTTTCCAAGCCCGAGGGAACCTATATGCTCTTTATTGACTGCACCGAGTGGTGCAAAAAGCATAATAAAGCTATTAATGAGCTTTATAATTCAGGAATTGAATACGGCGTAATCTGGCAGGACGGCCGTGCCTTTAACGGCAGCTGTCATATACGCATGAATCTTGCGCTTCCGCTTTCTTTAGTAAAAGAGGCATTTGAGCGTCTTAACAAATACGTTTTTAACGCCTGAAATTAACACCTTTCCCCGCTGAAAAGCTTAAAGCTTCAGGCGGGGCTTATATAAACATTGCTTATACAGATTGAAGCTAAAAATTTTCCGTTTTTAACTTCAAATATTGCGGTACCGTCATATCGATTTGCAAGTAACCTCACACTCTCTATACCGCTTCCGCCGGTATCATTCTTTTTAGATGAAAAGAATTTACCCCCTTTATATTTTATAGTGCTTTCATCACAATTATTATCCACTATAATTATAATAGAATTTGCCTTATATTCTATCTTTACACTTATGCTCCTTTTTTCAGGACTAAGACGCAGACTCCCTTCAAATGCATTTTCCAAAAGATTGCCTAAAAGTACCCATAAATCTGTATCTGGCATTTTAACCTCTGTATTAATTCTCGCCTCTATCCTAATGTAAATGCCTGAATTTAAGGCTTTATTATTATAATAAGAAAGTATGATATTAAAAGTATGATTTTTACAGAAATTTAGAATTTCATAAGTGTTGCTGACTTCTTTGCTTTTAGAAACATATTCATATAAAGCTTCATAATCCTTTAATTTAATATAATTTTCTATGGCTGCGAAATGATGCTTAAGGTCATGTTTATTTAATCTGGCGATTTCTATTTTTTCTGATAAAGCCTGAAACTGCTCTTTAGATAGAGCAAGAAGCTTTTCCTGCCTTTCCTGCTCTACTTCAAGCTCTCTCCGGAGCTTTTGCTCATAAATTAAAATACGAAAAATAATGCAGCATATCATACCTCCAAGCATAACTATAAATCTTATAAAAAATACAGAAAACAGTGACATCTCATTAAGAGGAAAAAATCTGGTTGCAATAAGTGAAATAATAATTAATAATACAAGTAGAAAATCAAATAATATACAGACTTTAATACTGGCTTCCTGCAATAAGGGCATTATAATATTCCTAATAAACCTTATGCCCAATATATGTATAGAGGGCCAAAGTATTAAAAGCACTATATTGCTTATAAAATACTTATAGCTAACCTTTGACAGGCTTTCTATAAAAAAAGAAAAAGCAAACAAGGCTGCTGTAAATATTGCCAGCAACAGCCATATAAATACATGTTTAATTATATTTTCTTCTATAAAAATACAGGAAATTATAAAATACAGGGTATAAAACAGTATTCTTATTTGACCGGAATTGTACTGAGCTAAGATTGCAACTTTATTCATCGAAGAAATAATTACAATAACTCCCTCAATACCTATCAGAGCTGAATACAAACTCCAAAAATACCTCTTTTTAATACGGAGCTTAAAAGGATAATACCTTAATATCGCAAAGGGTAAAATTGTTAAAACTATATGAAAAAAATAATTAATCTGAAATATATACATTAAATCCTGCTCCGTAAATTATTTATTAAATATCGTCGATATAAGTTCTTTAATTCCTTACGCCCGCTGCGCCTTATTGCTATTTCGGTTTGGTCCGACATTATAAAACACTCCGTTTCAAGTCCAGCAACCTCATCAAGATTTATCACAAAATAACGATGGCATTGTAAAAAGTTCGGCTTTAACTGCTTTATTGCCGAAGCAAGAGAACATCGTACTTTAAATTCATTTTTCTTGCAGTGTACAGTTATCCCATTCCTTACCGTTTCAATATAAACTATACTGCTTTGAGGAATTTTAAGCTCTTGATTTCCCATAAAAAATACTAAATAGACTTCATCCTTTAAAAAAATATCCCTAAGTCTGTGCATCGCCTTGAAAATCTTATTCTTATCCAAGGGTTTAATTAAATAATGAATTGCTTCCACATCAAAGCCGTCACTAAAATGCTCAGTTGAAGAAGTAGTAAAAATAATTTTCACATCTTCATCTAGCCTGCGTATTGCCTTGGCTGTCGATATTCCACCAATTTCACCCATATAAATATCCAGAAATACCACATCAAAAATACCTTTTTTATAGCTTTCAAGCAACTGTGTTCCTGAAGAAAACTCACTTATCACTATATTTTTTTTATAAAGCCTTGCATACTCATCTACTAAGTATCTAAAAGCAATTAAATCCTTACCGTCATCTTCACATATTGCCAGCTTCATTTTACTTTATAAACAGTTAATACCATAAATAAATTAAAATCTACAGTACTAAAAGCTTTAAATCTCCTTTGTACATTAATTTTACTGTATATAAGACTCTCCCGTATAATTATATCACAGTTCTAAAACTCATATTATACCATTCAGCATAAAAAATTACCGTTAAGCACATATATATTGAAAAATATATAAAACAGTAGTAATATTACCGCGTTAAGACAGCATATATACATAAAACTTTTAGATAAACCATATAGTCTCAGTGTTAATATATAATATTACAAAATTAATTTATAAGAGATAAGTGGTTAATTCATAGTAATATGCTTCTGATAAAAGTAAACACGACCCAAATTATTTTTATCAGAGTATACATATATAATATATAATGGAGGAATTTATTTTATGAAAAAACCAGTAAAGGCAATTTTAATGTCATTGACATTAGGGGTACTTTTAAGTGCCTGCGGAGGTGGCGGTTCAAACACTTCTAAAGAAACAACTAAAGCAGAAACAACTAAAGCAGAAGCTGCAAAGGAAGACAAAAAGGAAGACAAAAAAGAAAACTCTGATATGAAGGACGGCAAAGAAGCAAAAGCTGACAATAAAAAGGAAGCAGCCTCCGAAGAGGTTACTCTTGATGATTTAAAAAAGGTCCTTACTATAGGCTACGCCGGTGCAGGAGATGACGGCAGCGAGCTGTACTGGGCAACTACCGATGATGTAAGTGCAGGAATCTTTGTTGTTACTAAAGAGGGTGAAGACCCTACAGGGTTTGTAGGTCCTATTGTAGACAACGGAGATGATACTCTGACAATTACCGACTCCGAAACTGGAGCACAGGTTACACTTAAGGTCGAAAAAATTACAGCTGATGACGGCTCAGAGGGTATTTCTCTAACTACAGAGGACGGAAGTATAGCCGCATTGTTTCCTGTAGATGCTTCTGCCGTAATCGATGCTATGTCAAAATTATAAATAAAACTAATGTTTGCGATCTACTAGTTATATAAGCTCCATTTAATTCAGGGGAGTATTGCAAAATTCAGTGTTACTACAATATATAGTTGAATATTTCTTGGTTTCTATACTATATATTATATGATTCTACTATTTTGCAACATCCCCTTTTTATAATTTTTCTGATATAATTAAGTAAAATATAAACTTCAGGAGGATTTATAATGGCAGCAATCAGTTTTAACTCTAAAATAGGTATAATCACAATAGATGCCGATGAAACAGGCATTAAAGCACTTTCACTTACTGATAAGCCCAAGCAGCCTGATATATCAAAAGCTTCCGCCCTGCCTCTGCTTAATGAAGCTAAAAAACAAGTCCTTGAATATCTGGAAGGCAGCAGAAGGGAATTCGACCTCTTGCTTGCACCTGAAGGCAGCGTTTTTCAGCAAAAGGTCTGGAAGGCACTTACCCTGATTCCCTACGGTGAAACCAGAAGCTATGGTGAAATAGCCAAACTGATAGGAAATCCCAAGGCATGCCGGGCAGTAGGTATGGCGAATAATAAAAATCCAATCAGCCTCATTATCCCCTGCCACAGAGTCATAGGCAGCAACGGAAGCTTGGTAGGCTATGGCTGGGGACTTGAGCTTAAAGCAGAGCTGCTGAAGCTGGAAAAAAATAATTTATAAAAATATCCTGCCCATACGGGTAGGGTATTTTTATTTTCAGAGTATTTAATAGATTTTTTAAATAAAGATACTCTCTTTATAAACTGCAGTATCTGAAATAGTATAAAAAATTAAAGCAGAAAGGAAGATTAAATAAGATTGTAAGTAAAGCTTAATAAAGCCGGCGAAGCCTTTAAAATAAAGGCTTCGCCGGCTTTTTAGCTAAATGCCTGCCTTGCAGCAATTATATAAGTATGTTAGAATAGTGGCGGTTAAAAATATAAATGCGGCAGCGATTAACGTAATACTGGGAATACTGGGAAAATACACAATAAAAGGAGATAAATTTTATGAAAAGAAATTTTTTACTTGGATTTTGTGCATTTGGCATAATATCCGGAATTACATCCGCTGCATATAACAGCAGCATCCTTAACGCTTCTGCGGCAGTTGCCAAAAAACAGACCTCATACAAGACTGCTAATTTAAGCTACGCAGGTGCAGGTACTGAAAAGCGCAATTATACACAGACTACAGGCATGGTAATTGACTCTGTTGACAGCGAAGGAGTTATCACAGTCAAAGAGGGAGAAACAATATCCTATGTCACCACTAAAAATGCAAAATTAAAATTAGCGGATGGAACTAAGATAGATAAGATTACCGATGAATATAAAGGCAGAGAAATGGTTGTGACCTCCCCTCTTGAGATGCCGGCAATATATCCTGCCTGCTATGAAGCTAAAGAAGTGGTAGTTCTGCCAAAGGGGACATCAGCTATCAAGGCTACGGTAAAAAGTCCTTTAAATAACAAGTCTACCAGCATAAAGCTCTCTCTTGAGGATAAAAGCAAGCTTATTGCAAATATAGACAGCAGTACGGTTGTAGAGAATGAACAGGGAGAAAGGATAAGTCTGGCTTCCATTAAAAAAAGGAACACAGTCATAGTATACTACTCCGGCAGTATGACCTTAAGTGACCCGGCTCAAATTTATGCCTATAAAATAGTTAAAGCCTCACAGCCGTAAACAGCGTAAAGTGGCTGTTGCAATAGAATATACTCCCTTCTAAGCAGTAAGTGATTTTTATTATTTTCTCTTGCCTACCTGGAAGGGAGCATATCATCATTAGTGCGACAGCTCCTTTTTATTAAACTGCTTTCTCTAATATTTCTCCAATACTTCCATGCAGCACCATATCGGCTGCACTGTCCATAGGGGTCTGAGTTTTATTTATCAGCACAAGCTTTTTACCTGTAAAATAATTAATAAGCCCCGCTGCAGGATAAACTGCAAGCGAAGTTCCTCCTATTATGAGCATCTTTGCATTTTTTATAAAATGTATTGATTCATTTAAAATACTATTGTTGAGACTCTCCTCGTACAATACCACATCAGGCTTTATATCCCCTGAACATTCATCACATTTAGGCACTCCGGCAGAATTAATTATTTTATTGAGAGTATAAGCCTTCCTGCACTTCATACAATAATTTCTCTGTATACTGCCATGCAGCTCTAGCACCTTTTTGCTTCCGGCAGCCTGATGAAGACCGTCTATATTTTGAGTAATGACTGCCCTGAGCTTTCCCTCCTCCTCAAGCTTCGCCAGTGCAATATGTGCCTTATTAGGCTTTGCTTCGGTATGAATTATCTTATCCCGGTAAAAGCGATAAAACTCCTCACGCTCAGTTTGGAAAAAGCTGTGGCTCAAAATATGCTCCGGAGGGTATTTATACTTCATTGAATAAAGTCCGTCCTGGCTTCTAAAGTCCGGAATTCCGCTCTCAGTAGATACTCCTGCCCCTCCGAAAAACACTATGTTATCACTGTCGGCTATACATTCTCTTAATTCCCTAATTTTTTCCTCCTCCATAAATCAAATCCTCCTTTTTATTTAATTTATCTCTGCATACCGGCAAGCAGCCTGTCAGCTGCCAAGCCTAAAACATATAATAATATTATATATATTATAAATCCAAATCGGTAGCCTTTACTATAAAATAAATTCAAATAGTAAAATACCGGATTCAGCAGCTGGAGCTTTCTAAGCCCTGCATCTGCAAATATAGGGCTTAATACTATCATTGATATGAGAGATACCGGCATAAATACGGCAATTAAATACATGTTTTTGCATAACAGCCTCAATAAATTGCAAAAGCCTGAAGCCGCAAGTATAAGCAGGAGCATATTTACAAGCTCAGCACGAAAGCTTATAAAGCCTCCCGAAATCGCAAGTGCTGACAATACCGTAATCCCTGCAATAAATAAAACGCAGAGGATATAGGCAAGTGCCAGGAAGAATCTTCTTTCAGGCTCAATCCAGATAAAAAGCTTTGCTTCCTCATCACTTTTATAATACATAGCTGCGGCAAAGCCGCAGAGCACAAGCCATACAGCCATAAGTCCTCTTAAGGGTGATAAGAGATAATTAGAAGCCGGGAGGTTTTCTTCCGAGTCAATATAAGCAAATCTTACCAGATTATCACTTATTTCTATACTGTTATAGGCTGCATTGATTTTGCTGTCAAATTCAGCTTCAGGAATTTTTTTCTGATATATATTATACATGTAGCTCTTATAAACAGCATAAGAGATATAAGGAAAGATATTTTTATATATTATCTCTCTCGATAAGGCGTAAAGCACTCCCTCGTCCTTTTGCACTACCTTTACTATAGGCTTTGAGCCGCTTAAATAGGAAGCCGCCGCTTTTTCAAGTGACTCAGGAAATATCCAGGCTGCATCAGCCTGATGCGAAAGTATTAATCTATCGGCTTCTTCCTCTGAATCAGCTTCTACAAAGCGTATTATGCTTTTTTCCGCCCTAATCCGCTTTATCAACTGCTTAGAGCTTGTGTCCTCACCGACTTTATCCGCTGCCTCTTTTTTTTCAGCTACAAGTGCTACAGTTAAAACTCCGCTTTCCTGTGTAGACACCAGTAAAAGCCCGGCACTCAAGCAGGGAAGCAGTAAAAGCACTAAAACAAAGCTTTTTTTCTTAAACAGGCGTTTAGTTAGAAGTATGTACCAGGTAAATATCTTATCAAATAAATTTTTTTTCATCAGTGCCCCGACCTCTTTTTAATATCATAACCTATTCTGTCTTTTTTATATTTCTTTTTCTGAATCCGAAAGAAAGTATTAAAAAAATTACTGTATAGCTAATAATTATCAGCAGGTATTTAGTACCGTCCTCACCTGTAAAAGCAGCCAGCAGGTATCTCAGTCCCGCTCCTAAAGGGAGCAGGGCTGAGATTTCCTGCATTATTTCAGGAAAAAAATCTGCCGGATATAGACAGCCGGATATGTAGGAAAGAGAAAGTGCAGTGATAAAAACTGCCATAACCGAGTTTATTATATTTCTCCCCGACTCATATATAAAAAAGATAATAGCCGCAAGCATAAAAATTACTGGCATAAGCTTAAGAAAAAATCCCATAATGCTCAATCTGAAATTATCGTTGCCGCCGCTTATATCAATATGAGCAAAGGCTGCTCCAGCACTTACAGCTAGGATAATTGTGAGTACAGAGGCTGCCAGCAGCAGGGAAAATACCAGGTATTCCCCGCACACCTGAGAAGCTTCGTTATGCCCTCTTGTGTATAAAAGCCTGTAAACAGCCATATCTCTTTTTATCAGAAAAAGCCCTGAGCCGATACCGAGCAAAAAGGTAAAAAAAATCATAAGCCCTGAAGCATAATATTCAAGAAATTTTGCTCCTTTAAAGCCGTCGACAATTTTGATTTCATAGGCATTTTTTCTTGAAAGTACCAGCGATAAAAAGCTCATATTAATCCTCTGAGTCCAGGCATCAATCTCCGCTCGCTTCCCGTTTTCATTCATATAGGCCTGCATTGCATAAATTGCCCTTTCGGAATTTATGATAACTGAGGATATAATATCGGCAGCATCTCTTACAAGCACTTCAATAAAGCCTCCTGAGCTTGTCCGGCTCACATAAGTCAAGGGTATGTTTTCACCCCTGCCAAGTGCCTCTATAAATTCCTCATCTATAATCATATAGCCTGCTATATATCCTCCCGCAAGCTTAGCCTTCGCTTCAGCTTCAGTCATATAGCTGAAATTAACACTGATTTTCGCGGTATCTACATTATTTAACATGCCTATGCCAAAGCCAAGATAAGAATCCTCCGTATTTCCTACAATGGCTATATCAACCTTTTTTTTGCCCTCATCGGAGCTGTCAGCTCTAAACAGCATCAATGCTGTCAGAGCAAGACTTATAAATATCAGCAGGCTTGAAAATACTGCTGCCGGAAAAAGCTTCACAGCTCTTTTCAGCTGCATTGAAGTATAAATTTTAAATTTATCCATAAGTGTTACTCCCGGTATTTATATTATTGCCTGATCATTGCAGTAAGCTTATGAATATCTCCGTCATATAGATAATTATTAAGCCTTCCTCCTTTTAATATATAATGCCTGTTGCATAAATCAATATCGCTTTCATCATGGGTTACGAGTATTACACTCCCTCCCGATTCCTTAAACCTGCTTATATAATTATGGATATTCTCCTTGCAGACAAAATCCAACGCCGCAGAAGGCTCGTCCATTAAAAGTATCCTTGGAGATGAGGCAACTGCACAGGCTATTGAAAGCCTTTTTTTCATACCAACGCTCATACGGCTTACTCTGATTTTTAAGAACTCATTGACTCCAAGCATTGCCGGAACACCATCTGTTAAAGCCTTTAAGAGCACGGCTTTGTCATACCATAGGAGCAAATTATCCCAGGCACTAAGCTCCTCCATAAGGGGATTAGTCTGAGGGACAAGCCCCACTAAGGAGCGCCTTAAAGCCTTATCCTTAATTAAATCCCTGTCTTTGTAGTAAAATTCTCCCGCATCAGGCTTTAAAATTCCTGCTAAAATAGAAAGCAGTGTGGTCTTTCCGCTTCCGTTTCCTCCCAGAATTCCCACACAGCTTCCCTCCTCCATCTCAAAGCTTATGTTCTCCAAGACAGTCTTTCTTATATATATTTTTTTAATACCCTGTACTTTTATCATATAAATATCCTGTATAGCCCTATCAGCAGGCATTCACCTGCAAATTTCGCAGTTGAATGCCTGTATAATAATCTAAGCCCTGTTTAATTTAAAGAGTAATTTATGCTGCTTTCCATAGCCTCTATCCACTCCTCAGGGATGTCGGTTTCTCTGAGCTTGTCAAAAAGATTATCCCAATCAGCCTCTTTCGTCCACTCCTCTAAAGCTTCATTATCAGTCATATCTATTCCTTCATCAGGCATTTCTACTGTTTCTCCGTTTGGAGTAGTCTTAATATTTGTAGTTAAAGTAAAATAGCTATTCTCGCCCTCCAAAACCTCAAGTTTGAAGTCATCTCCCTTTAATAAAAAGTTAAGCTGTACTGAGCCGAGCATAGGAGCGTTCTGCAATATTGAGCTGTCCTCTGCGGGAGTCAATTCAAATTCCACATCATATTTTCCCTTTTCAAGCGCCTTGACATCAAAGCTCTTTAAATTAATATCAGCTACTGCTTCCAGTTTTTCCTCTTCATCCTCTCCATCACCGCCGTAAATACCGGAGTAGCCGCCTGAGAAGCCGAAAGAGGAGGTATTTACAGAAAGGGTAAAGTTTCCGCTCAGCTTCCCTGAAGTATATTTGCCCTCTCCATCAAGAGCGGCAAGAGTGCCTTTATCATTGGATATATTAAATTCATATCCGAATTTATCACCCTTAAAGGGCATTTTATAGCCATAGGACAAGTTACCTTCACCATTATTTAAAGCTTCACTTTCACTGCCCACTATTTTTCCCTTATCATCTACCCAGATAGTAATTTTTACAGAGCTGTCCTCAAGGTCCTGCCCGTCAATTTCGTCTTCAAGCTTGTCCAGATAGTTTTGAAATTGTTTATAAAAGTCTTCTCTATTTTTTGCCATCATCACAGAAGGGTTAAGGGTCACCATAGAATCATAGAGAGCAGTTACTATTTTCTTGACATCTTCATCATTCTTTGCACTGCTCGCTATTTTTTTCACTGCTTCAGCATAATCCTCACCCCTAACAGTCGCTTCAAGCTTTGTAGTATTCTGGCTTATATTGCCTACAGAAAGCTTTTCACTGCTTTTTTTAACATCACTTACTGAATCAAGCAGCATTAGAGAATATTTATTTAAGATCTTTTCTATATCCTTGCCCTGAGGCAGTGCATCATAATCTTTTTCGCCTTTAATAATATTTTGCAGCGCACTTCCATAAACTGCATTATCTGTCAGGTCTAAATATAAATATTCATCTGATATATCAGGAAGCCCGACAAACATTGATTCGCCGTCAATGAAACAGTCCGCGGCAATTAATTCCTTATCATTTAAGAAATACTGTATCGCAGCACTCTGCGCCTTATCCTTTACCGAGCCATTTATTTTACAGCTTAAACTTTCAAGCCACGAAAAATCCTGACCTCCAGAAATCAGACCAAGCGTTGAAATTAATGATTCGCCCACTTCAAGCTTAACCTCTGATTCATACTTGCAGTTAAGATTCTTTTTAGCCTCTGCTATATTGCTGTCATATATTTTTGCAAGGCTTGCACTTGAGCTTTTAATTCTTTTTTCAGTTACATATTTATAATAATCCTTAGGAGAGGAAAAAGTTCTTTTAAAGAAATTTGTCATGGCTGAGGCATTAAATGCCATCAATAACACCACTACCACCAAAACCGCAGCTATACCGCCTGCTATTAATTTAAAGCCTCCCTTCTTTTTCGGTGGCTGCTGTGCGCTAAACATATCAACAGCAGCGGTTTCTGGAGGCTGAGAATAGCTGTATCCGGTATTGGAATTTTGAGAGCTTTCCTGAGCACTCCGGTTAAAACCGTCCTGTGAGGGCTGCTCTACAGACATTCCGGGCAATTCCTGAACTATATTACTTGCAGAGCCCTCCTCTTTATTTAACTCTACGACAGAATCCGCCTCCGGCTTTTCCTGAGCCGGAATCACAGCTTCAGATGTCTGCTGCTCAATAGATGCGTTTATTTCTTGAACAGAGTCTGTCTTTTCCTGAGCATATTCTGATGAAGAAGCATTTTGAGCTTCTGAATTTTCAGATAAATCTACAGCAGGCTGTCTGTCAAATTCCGTACTGCTACCGGCGGAGTCGGGGATTTCCACAGGCTCTCCGCAGTTGGTACAGAACTTGGCATTTTCACTCAATTCATTTCCACATTTCTTACAATTCATATTACCTTCCTCCAATCTGTATATTTACTTTACATTAATAAATATATACTATAAAAGCTGATACGTCAATCGCAAAGACGGCAAGAATATGATATACTTAAGCTGTACTTACTACGAAAATACGGAGGATAAAACAATGTCCAAAAATAAACATGGTGCCAATCTTTTCGAGCTTTCAGAAAAATATAATTTTAATCTGGACGATATATTAGATTTCAGCTCCAATATAAATCCTTTCGGATGCAGTAAAAAAGCCCTTGAATATGTGCGCAGCAATCTAGCTAAGGTATCTATCTACCCCGACCCTGAGTATAAAAAGCTTTTAAACGCTGTTTCAAGCTATTGCCGGATAAATACTCAAAATATAATTTTAGGCTCCGGAGCAACCGGTCTTATCTCAGGCTTTATCAACTATATAAAACCTGAAAATGCTGTACTTGTAATGCCCGCATATTCAGAATACGAGGCTGAACTTATTAAAATGCCGGATTGCAGCATAGATTATCATTGTTTAAAAAAAGAAGACGATTTCTATATTAATATTGACAATTTAATTCAGGCTGTAAATAAAAATAATGCCCGGCTTTTAATACTTTGCAGTCCCAATAATCCTACCGGAAGCATTATAGAAAAAGCACAGATCATTCGGCTTTTAGATAATACTTCCTGCCATATTATGATAGACGAAACCTATATTGAATTTACCGATATGGAGCAGTATTCAGCAGTCAGCTTATGTCAACAGCACAGCAGGCTTTTTATAGTACGCAGCACCAGCAAGTTTTTTGCAGTTCCGGGCATCAGGCTGGGCTACGGCATCACCTCAAATAAAGAGTTTTTGGAGAGGTACAGCTTGCAGTCCAATTTATGGGAGATTAATATAATAGCTTCCATGATGGGAGAAATTATGTTTACTGATAAAGAGTTTATAGAGGAATGCTCTGCGAAAATAGCCGCTGAAAGAAAATATCTTCAAAGCTCTCTGGCTCAAATCGCTGCTCTTAAAGTATATCCTTCCTTCGGAAATTTCATACTCTGTGAGATAATTTCAAAGCGAATTGATGCAGCTGCACTCTATGACAGGCTTATATCACAGGCAATCGCCATAAGAAATTGCTCAGGCTTTAAGACTCTAGACAAATATTTTTTCCGTATCTGTATTTTAAAGCCTGAGCAAAATAAGTTTCTTGTCCAAAAACTTATTGAAATATTCAGCTGAGCAGGCTGAAAAGGCATAGAAACAGCTTATAAAAAATTCTTTTAAAATTTCCAGCACATTTTACTCGGTATAAAAACAAAGACTTCCTGTTATCCTTATAATTAAGAAATCAGGAAGTCCTCGTTTATATTATATACCGTTTTTAATATAAATTTATTATTGTAGCGCTGAAAATCCGAGCTCCAAGTCGGCTATTATATCATCAATATGCTCCGTGCCTATCGAAAGACGTATAGTATTTGCCTTAATTCCCTGGTCCAGCAGCTCCTCCTTGGTGAGCTGTGAATGTGTGGTAGTAGCCGGATGAATTACAAGACTCTTGACATCGGCAACATTTGCAAGCAGTGAGAAAATTTTAAGATTATCTATAAATTTATGGGCTTCTTCCTGTCCCCCCTTAATTTCAAAGGTAAATATGGAAGCCCCTCCATTTGGAAAATACTTTTTATAGAGTCTATGATCAGGGTGGTCAGGCAGTGAGGGATGGTTTACATGCTCCACCTGAGGATGCTTTGAAAGGTATTCAACTACTTTTTCAGTATTTTCAGCATGTCTTTCAAGTCTTAATGAGAGAGTTTCCACTCCCTGAAGCAGTAAAAATGCATTAAACGGAGAGATTGCCGCTCCGGTATCTCTCAGCAGTATCGCCCTTATATAAGTAACAAAGGCGGCAGGTCCGGCTGCATCTGCAAAAGCTACTCCGTGATAGCTCGGATTCGGCTCGGCTATATTTTTAAACTTATTGCCCGCTTTCCAGTCAAACCTTCCTGAATCCACTATTACTCCGCCAAGTGTAGTCCCGTGACCTCCTATAAACTTCGTTGCAGAATGTACTACTATGTCCGCACCGTGCTCAATAGGACGCAAAAGATAAGGCGTAGCAAAGGTATTATCAATTACAAGTACAATTCCATGTCTATGTGCAATCTCCGCAACTGCATCTATGTCGGGGATATCGCTGTTGGGATTGCCAAGGGTTTCCAAGTAAATCGCCTTTGTATTGTCCTTAACAGCTCCTTCAATTTCCTTAAGATTATGTGCGTCTACAAAGCTTGTGTGAATACCGTAATGCGGGAGAGTATGCTCAAGCAGATTATAGGTTCCTCCATAAATAGTTTTTTGTGCCACTATATGCCCTCCGTCAGGAGCAAGTGCCTGAATTGTATAAGCTATAGCGGCAGCTCCGCTTGCCACTGCTAAAGCGGCAACTCCTCCCTCAAGAGCGGCAATTCTTTTTTCAAGTACCTCCTGAGTGGAATTGGTAAGTCTTCCATAAATATTGCCGGCATCACTAAGTCCAAAACGTGCTGCGGCATGGGCAGAATTCTTAAATACATAAGAAGTAGTCTGATAAATCGGCACCGCCCTTGCATCTGATGCCGGGTCGGGCTGCTCCTGTCCTACGTGAAGCTGAAGAGTTTCAAATTTATATTTAGTCATTTTTTGTCCTCCCAAAATAATCTTATTTTTCATAATGAATTTATCACAATTGATATGTTGATAATGCTGATGAGCAAGCCGCAAAGAGCATTGTGAATATTCACTTTACTCTGAGCATAAAAAAACCGGGATATGCAATCTCCCGGACAAATGGCTTTTTTTCTCAGACTATTCATTATTAAATGTCTTTACAGGTGCAAAGCAATGTACATTAAAGCACCTGGCCATATTAAATGCTCGGGAGTACAACATTCGCCACATATACATTATGTCAGTTGCTTTGCATATCCTTAAAATTGTCATTGTTTTTTTCTCCTGTAAAATATATCATCCTTGCTCAAATTCTATGAATAGTATAATACACTTATAAACCTACTTTGTCAATAGGTAAATTGGGTTTTATTTTTATTCCCCCGCTTCAAGCTTTTATCTTAAAGCGGGGGATAGCTTCTACCAGGCAGCGCCGAAAATCTGAACCCAGTATTTCATTCCGCCCTTAGAATAACAGCCGACTCCGATTTCTTTAAAAGCAGCATGTAATATATTTTCTCTATGCCCTTTTGAATTCATCCAGCCCTCAGTCACCTTCTGAGGATTTGCATAACCGGAGGCGATGTTTTCTCCGCTGGTGCTATAATCGTACCTTCCTTCTAATACTGTACTAAAATCTGAGCCGTCAGGACGGGTATGTGAAAATTTAACTGCTATTTCAGCAGCCCTAATCTGAGCCGCCTCCATAAGTACGGAATTTTCCGCAAGAGGAGCAAGCCCCAGCTTGGTTCTTTCATCATTTGTATACTTTATGACTCCCCTTGCTTCAGATGTCAGAGCTTCACCGTCTAAATTCAGCTTATCTCCGCCGGCACTTGAATGTCCGCTGTTCTGATGATACCAGGCTCCGTTTTCATCTACCCATACTCCTGAATCATCCAATCTATAGCCATCTGGAGTAATCATAGACTTTGCCATGGCGCCGCCTTTATCCGGGTCCAGATAATAGCATTTTCCATCTATCCAGTTCCAGCCTACAAGCATGCCTCCCAAGGCTGAGCCGGCATCTGTATTAAGAAAATACCAGTCTCCGTTGTATGCCACCCAGCCTATTTTCATATTGCCATTGTCATCAAAATAATACCACCTGCCTGAGGCATCCTTAAGCCAGGAGCTTTTAATATATCTTCCTGTTGTGAACCGGCTGTACCGCCAGATTGTGCCCGAGCCTTCCCAGCCCGCAAAGGTATTAAATGCCATGCCTGCACAAATCCCTAAAACTGCAAGTAAAGTTAAAATCTGTTTCTTTAACATACAACCCTCCTATTTTTAAACCTCTATTATACAAAGCCCTTAAACTTATCGTTTCCTTCTTTGATAACAGGTCTTTGGCGTTTTTTCTTTTCTTCACCCGCTATTCTTCCATGCTCAAGAGTCACCATTCTTTCAGCCTCATCTCCGACCTCAGGGTCGTGAGTAACAACTATAATTGTACTTCCTGCATTATGAAGCTTTTCAAAAATATCCATTACCACATATTCATTCTTTTCATCAAGGTTTCCGGTCGGCTCGTCAGCGAGCAGAAGAGCCGGGTGATTAATCAAAGCCCTCGCTATACAGACTCTCTGCTGTTCGCCTCCTGAGAGCTGGCTGGGCAGGTGCTTTGCCCTGTCCTTAAGACCTACCGCCTCAAGTGCCTGCATAGCTTCCTCCTCGTCAGGCATAGAATGATAATACTGTGACATCATTACATTTTCCAGTGCGGTCAGATAATTTACCAGGTGAAACTGCTGAAATACCAGCCCGATTTTGTCACGCCTTATAATAGTAAGGTCCTTTTGTGAAACCTTTGATATATCAGTGCCGTCAAGGATAACCTCTCCAAGCGAGGGCTTATCCATGCAGCCTATTATATTCATCATCGTGGTTTTGCCGCTTCCTGAAGGTCCCATTATGGCGAGCCATTCTCCCTTTTCAACCTTAAGGTTTATATTATCAAGGGCTTTTAATTCACCATATATTTTTGATACGCCCTTTAATGTCAATATATCCATTACTCTCTCCTTTAATTTACTCTCCTCTTAAAACAAGTGCAGGCTCTATGTCAACCGTCTTGCTTACCGGTATGCTGCAGGCAATTACAGTTATTATTATAGATACAATTACAGTAATAGGTATCATTGCAGGCAGAAAATGTATTCTTCTTGCGAAGACGCTCATACCTACCTGAAGTGCAAAAAAATAGCCGAGTCCCGAGCCTAAAAGTCCCCCTGCAAATCCAAGTACTATACCCTCTCCTAAAAAATCTGAAACTACACCTTTATTTGAGGCTCCAAGTGCCTTTTTAAGTCCTATCTCTTTTCTTCTCTCAGTTACAACTGCCATCATCGTAGTAGAAACGCATATCATCATTATACAAAGAACAATTACAGTTACTATCCATACCAGTGACTGGAGCTTGGTAAGCACTACATCCTGTGAAGCTGTAACTCGCTTGACCATCTGGGGAGTGAGTGCCGCATCTTTTTTCTGTATGCTTTCCACTATTTGCGAGAGCTGTGCCTGGTCGGCTTCAACACTGGCTTCCACTACATCAAGCCCTTTGTCGCCTATTATTGATTTAATATCTTCAAGGCTCATAAATATCAGCTCTTCTTCCTTACCTCCAGTCGTTACAGTTCCTGTCACTGTAAAATCGGTCTGGGTAGATTCCTCCTTATTTTTAGGAGTGCTCAGCGTGAATTTATCGCCGGGCTTCAAGTCTATAGCCTTTGCAATTTCATTTCCCAAAAGCACCTGTCTGCTCTGAGAGGGCCATTCTCCATGAATCAACCAATATGGGCTGTTCTTTCTCGCTCCCTCAAGGTCAGTTCCCGCAACCGTATAAGGCTGCTCATTTATTTTTGCATTTTGGTAAATATATGGCGCAAGCCCCACAAGCTTTCCCTCAGGAATCCCGGATTTTATTTCTTCAAATTGCTCATCAGAAATTTTATTGTCGGAATCAGTCGGTATCACTATCATATTTGCACCATAAGACCTGAACTCTTTTCCAAGCTGTCTTGGAATATCATAATATATCGTAACAAGTCCTGAAAGTATGGTTGCCCCCATAGCTATGGCAAGAAGCGCCGTTATCATCCTTGAGCGTCTCCTTGCAAGAGAAGCTGTTACCATTCTCCAGTACATAGATCTTCTTTTCATTTATATTTAATCCTCATAAAATGTACTATCAATTTATCTTCCATGCAGAACCTCTGTAGGATTCAGATTTACCAGATACCTTATAGCCGGTATGCTTCCAAATATAGTCACCAGAAATACCAGCACCGTCACTATAGGAATTACCATAGGCGCCGGAGGTATGGCAGAGCCGAACACTCTGTAGCCTATAATCTGAGTAAGACCCAATCCTACAAAATACCCTGCCACTCCACCTATAATACCGGTAATAACAATTTCGGTAAGTATAGTAAAGATTACTTTGGTATTGCTTGCTCCTACCGCCTTTTGAAGACCTATCTCCATTCTTCTTTCCATAACTCCGGCAGTAACAAGATTGGATATACCAAGTGCCGAGCCTACAAGACTTAATATAGTAATAAGTATCATGAGCAAGGTGGTTTTATTTAATATATCTCCCTCAGATTCTGCAACCTGTCTTATAGGCTTTGCCACTGAATCGGTAATAACCTCCTGTATCTGATAACATATAGAGCTTACATAGGCAGTACAGTACCAGACCTCTCTTTCCTTTATTGTAAGGCTTAAAGGATTTTGTGCGGCCTTTCTGGCAAGTGCATTGTCAGGAGTGGTAAGTGCACTTACCTCTACCTTATTTACTACGCCCTCCTTTCCCTCGAAAGCCTGTGCCAGCTTTAGGGTAGAATAGATATATTGGTCCTCATCGCTTCCGGAGGTAAAGATGCCCTTGATTTTTACATTCTTTTTCAGATTGTCCGTAGCAAGCTCTATGCTGTCGCCGACCTTTAAATTGTTTCTGGCGGCAAATACCGAGCCTGCCATCACCATATCTTCCTCATCATCATTCAGCCATTCGCCGTCTATCTCCCACCAGCTTTTAAGCCTTATCATACCGGTATCAAGCACTTCTCCGGTAGCAAGCTCCATATGATGTGCAAACCAGGTGCCTACAAGCTTAGTTTCCTTTGTATCGCCGTCTACCTTAACAAATGCATTAAAATACGGCGTAAAATCCACTATATTAAAAGCCCAAAATATAGTTTTTATATTTCCAAGCTCATTTTCATCAAGATAATTTTGTGTCTTTTCATCCTGCTCTCCTACTCCATATATATCATCAAGAAAAGAAGCTTCCTTCGGAACCACATTAATATTAGCTCCGTAGGCTTTTAATTCCTGATTTACCTTATCGCCTACACCAAGCATTGTATTTAGCATAGAGGTTGAAAGGCTGACACCAAGTGCTATGGTGAACGCTATCATAAGCATTTTGCTTTTCTGCCTGAAAAGCGCTCCCCATATCATTCTTAAAAACATAGATTTACCTCCGCTTACTTCTTAAACACGTATGAAAATGCATCTAAATCGCTGAGTGCAATTTTTATTTTTTTATCATGCACCATATATTTTACCGGTATCGGATTGCAGCCTCCTTTAAAGCCTATAGTTCCCTTATTCATTACAACATCACAGAGCTTGCAGACCACTTCATCCTTTCGCTCAAAATATCCGCTCGGTCCACAGAGCTCACAGGCATCAAGTCCCACTCCATAGGAGCTTTGAGCCTTTTTAATTATTATAAACCTGACTTCTTTATTATCCGAAGCTGTATAAACATATCTGTGCAGATGCCCATCCTCTACACTCTCAAGAGGGATTACTGCAAATCCGTCTTCTACAGTATAGTCCTCAGGAGGAGATAAAGGAATCTCTCTATTTACAGTGGCCTTGACAACCGTTAAAGACATAATATTAATTAAAATAAGCACTATGAAAAATTGTGCCCAATGCCTTTTGTTTCTCATATAAAACTTAATTTTCCTAAGCTGTGCATTATTGTCATAGGGCTGGGTCACCTTAACATTCTGGCTCCATAATATCAATGGTGCTATTATCAGCACTGCCATTACAAAATAATCAAAATATCTGATTTGATTAAGAATTCCTGAAATCAGGCTGAATAATGCAGGATTTTTAGGCAATACCTTTAAAGAATACAGTCTTTGCGCTATAACTGCCGCCTGAGTAATGCCTCTTACTGCAAGAGTAATAATTACAAGTACAGTCAGCTGATTTTCTTTAAGCTTGATTCCTGTATTATAGATTGCAAGCGCAGAAAGTATTATAACCGCAAAGCCTACGCTATAGCCTATAACCCTGTAAAGCACCATAGTGCTTACCGCTTTTTCACCATAGCTTACAAAATTATCCGACCTGAGTATAACTGTGGGCAGATAATAGAAAAAAGAAGATATACCGTAAACTGCAAGTGCTATGAAAAGCAGATTGTCATAGAGCTTTTTATCCTTTTGGGTTAACATCTTTTTCATAGCAATAAGTATAATAATTGCAATCAGTGATATAACCACCGGAATCATGCTGTAATAGCTCAAATTAGCTCTGTTAATAAAATTAGGGAGTGAGCGTATTACAGCCGAAATTACTGCCGCCACTATGCCAAGCGCTATTGAAACCGCTGTTAAAATATATCTTTTTCTTTCATCCTGAGGTCTGTAGTAAGCAAATACTATACCCATAGTAATAGCAAAGGCTATACCTGCCTCAAGTACCTGAATATAAATTTTTCCGTCTATTTTCGTCACCGCCTTTTGTGATTATATAATACAGAAGCTGAAGGAAGAAAATCCCCCTTCAGCATCTGTTTTAAACAAATAGGTTAGAAATTATAAAAATCTATCCCTTGATGTGATATTTATCTGTAAAAGATTACCACTGCGGACCCTGCCATTCAAAGTCATCCCACTCAGCTACAAGAGGCTCTGTCCAGAATCTTCCTGTAACACCGGTTTCCTTATCTACGTGAAGGAGATAGTCATTTCCAGGTGCTCCAACTTCAAATTTAATCTTATATTTTCCAAGACCTTCTTCAAACTTGATATTTGCTCCGTAATGAGGACCATCAGAAGCATTCATAGGCATAAATGCAACTTCCTGAACCTTATCAGAGCCTTCCTTCTGAATGTAAGCCTTTACATGAAGCCACGGCACAAAGTCACCGGCACCATATCCAAGAGAAGCTCCCTCATCTGAAGCGGTAATATCAGCCTCTATATGACAGTCAGCATCTTCTTTTGCTATACTGTTTCCAGCAGGCTCCATATCAACAGGCTGGAAATAAACTCCCGAAATTACAAGCGGACCATTCTCTACATCTTCACCCAACGGGAATTCTTCAAATCCTCCACCAACTGCAGGTGCTTTATCATCTGCTTTTGATTCCTTGGATTCATCTGCTTTTGATTCTTTAGATTCATCTGCCTTTGATTTTTTTGAATCGTCTGCCTTTGATGATTCTGCACTGCTTTGTGCTGTTGTTGAAGTTCCTGAACCTCCTCCTGAGGTACATGCAGTCATTGCTGCAACCGCTACTACCAATACAGTGGCGCTTAATAAAACTTTCTTGATCATAATATGATCCTCCCCTTTGTTATTTTTGTCCTTGCTCTTTTTCAAGCTTGGCTCTCATTTTTTTGTTATTATTTGAATGCACTACCAATGATACTATCATCAGTATAAGCACAATAACCTGTGGTACAAGGGTTTCAACCCTGTCATAAATACCAAGCAGTTCAAATGAAAATCCATTCATCCAACCTACTACGGTTCTACCTATAACATCAGCCTCCTGAAGCTCATATACACCCTTTCCTGCAAATGAGATGCAGAGTATAAACATCAGTATACTTGTAGCCATAAAGAAAGGTTTAAGCGGAAGTCTTACGCTGAATCTTACTATAACTATATATACTGCCGCCAGACAGACAGCCGCAATTATTATTCCAAGCCACATGTGGAACATACTCGTATTAATGCCGTTTGCAATCATTGCCTGGAAGAAAAGTATAAGCTCGGCTCCCTCTCTGAATACTGCAAGAAAAGAAGCAAAAGCCAAAGCATACATATTTCCCCTGCCTATAGATTTCTCTACCTGACTTTTAATATACTTGCTCCAGACCTCAGCCTCAGATTTTGAAAGCATCCAGTTGCTTACATAAAACAGCACTGCAACCGCTACAAACATAGCAATACCCTCAAAGATTTCCTGAGTCATTCCCGAATCGGCTGCTCCTATCGCATGAGTTATTATATTAAAGGCAGCCGCCAGAATAATACTGAAGCCTATTCCTAATAAGGCTCCTAAATAAACTCCCTTAAGGTATTTCTTATTGTCCGTCTTAACCAAGTAAGCTATAATAGCCGCAATAACAAGAATTGCCTCAAGCCCCTCTCTCATAGTAAGACCGAAAGCAGTTATAAAACTGCTGAAAGCTGCAGTTGCATCGCTTTTTCCCACCGGTACCGCGGTATTCTGCTGTGAGGAAGATTCTCTGCCGTTTTGCTGTGCAGATTCCTGGGCTGCACTCTCATCCGAGCTTTCTCCCGAGCTGCCCACACCGTCTAGAGTAGCCGCATCTTCCTTAAGCATGGTAGTAAGGGTATCTATAATTTCCTTAAGCTCCTCAGGACTTTTTCCCTCTTTAACAGCTTTTTTTGCAAGGTAAAACTTATTCTCAACATCAGAGCCTCTTTTACCTGAAATATAACTCATTACGGTTTTTTCAAAGCCCAGCTTTTCATAATATTGAAAATAAGCCTTATTTATAGTCTTGGTAGTTTCCTTAGCAACATTATCTCCGCCTGCCTTATAGATTTCGACACTCTCATTTAAAATGTCGGTCATCTCATTTGCAACTGTTTCCCAATTTTCATACTTGGTATCAGCATAGGCCTGGAGATATACTCCTGAAACTATTGCAAATGCCATAAGAAACACACAAAGGCGCTTAAAGATTAAATTGATTCCTTTCATAAATCCAAACCTCCCAGGTATGCAGCACATTTTGCTTTGCTGCATAGCTTCATCTATCTTATACCCGGATTCGCAGCTACATGATTAAGCCACCACTCCACTTCCTGTCCAAGTATAAAACCTTTAATTATTTTTACTGAGTTTACCACTCTCCATAGTATAGATACAATTTGAATGCTCCAATATATCGCTCTCATGCGTCACTATTAAAAGTGCCGTTCCTGATAAATTAATATCCTTCAGAAGTGCCATTATATCACCTGTAGTCGCTTTGTCAAGATCAGAGGTGGGTTCATCCGCTATAAGCAGCTTCGGCGAATTCATAAGTGCTCTTGCAAGCAGAACCCTTTTTAATTCACCGCCTGATAAAGCTCTTGGAAATTCATCCTTAAGCTGCAATATACCCATCTTATCAAGTAAGGCCGAAGCCCTCCCTATACCATCATCGGAATTATAAAGACAAAACGGCAGCCGCACATTTTCAAGCACTGTAAGATTAGGCAAGGTTCCAAGTGATTGCGGCACATAGCCTATATATGAATTTCTATATGCACTTTTTTCCTTATCATTAAATCCTGCAATATCCTTGCCGCACGCAAGCACAACACCTGATGAAGATTCAAGTATCCCCGCCAGAAGATTAAGAAAAGTAGTTTTTCCGCTGCCTGAGCGTCCTACTATATAAACAAACTCTCCTTCGTTTATAGTAAAATCTACACCATCTACAGCCTTGAAGCTGCGTCCTCCTCTTGTAAAATCCTTTGATAATTTATTTGTTTCAATAAGATGAAGACTCATCTGATTACTTCCCTCCGTCTTATTAGTCCTACTTTAAAGCTTCAGGCCCTGATTTCAATGACTTTGCATTAGCAAATACATAGATGCAGCTTATAAGCGTATACAGCCCTGCCACCAGAAGTATCGCAGGCTTAGTATGCAAATTACAATGCATATCAGACATTTTACAGGTCCCTATCAGCTTGAGAGGCATAAGCAGCGCAAGTATACCAAGTACTATATTTGATGCCGCAATGCCTACCGCAGCCACGGAATTTCTTAAGATCAGAAATACTGCCGCAAGTACAGCCATAGCAATGCCTATACCCTTAACAGCTTCTCCCATCCAATGGCATTTCATAAATCCCCCGTCTTTCATAGGCATACATACAGGGGCTATGCTTCCCGGAATGAAAAACAGTATGACTCCTAATACCAGAAATACAAGACCAAAAATCAAGTTTATATTTTTTTTATTTTTGTCTGTATTATTCATAAAATATTAAGCTCCTCCTTTTAATACCAGATTAAAACAGGCTATGTTAGGATTTTCTAACCATCAAACATATTGGATTATAGCACATTAACCCTACCAAGACAAGATGGTATCTCTAAAAATACATACCGGAGTTTCTTAATATTTATTTAAAAAAGCCCTTATTCTTCTTCCAATTTACTATAAAATTCTGCCGCTGCTTTAAGCTCTTTTGCATCAGGATGTCCCTTTGCCAGACCTCCTATGAATTTAAAGGGACCGAAGGTATCATAGCCTCTGCAGCTATAGCTTCCTTTTATATTCGAGTTCTTGCCCTCCACAGCTTCCTCTATGGACTTAGTAAAATTACCCATTGCTGAAGGCGCTCCCTTTGTACAAACAAAAAATACCGCCTTACCGAAAGGAAGCTTTTCCTTTGCATAGCGTATTACAGAGGCATGGAATTTGCCGTAATAAATCCCGGAGGCAAAGCCTATCATGTCATAGCCCGATAAATCTCTGTCGGTATCAACCGCCGCATTGATTAAATCCACCTCATAGCCGGCTGTCATAGCCTCTATTACCTTTTTAGTATTTCCATGATGCACTGAAGCATATACTATTGCTGTTTTCATCGCTTGTCTCTCCTTATATGAACCGCTCCGGCTTATAATCCAGAGCTTCCTGCTAAAAACAAAATTATTTTAACAGTTTATCAATCTCCTTATATTTCGTCTTGTCACCGCTCTCGCTCACTCCCACATAGCCAAGATAGTTTACCAGCGCCTGCCCGTCATCACCTGTAAGCCATTCAAAAAGCTTATATTCATAAGAATTTTTATCAGCATCCGCTCTTATCGCTGCATAAAATTCATTTGTGTAGGGATAATCACCATTTCTTATACTCCCATCGTCGGGAGCAATCCTATTTACCGACAAAAATTTAATGGAAGAGTCATTTTTCATATTTTTAGCATAATAATATACCGAATAGCCAAGTGCATTAGCAGTATTATCATACGAAGCCACTCTCTCTATTAAATCCCCCATTTCAGTAGCAATCAGCTCCGGGTAAGGCTCTATCATCTTATTATCTTTCATTACCAGCTTTTCCATAAGATTTTGACTCCCCGATTTTTCAGGTCTTTGAAAAGCTTTTATCTGGGCATCACTGCCGCCAAGCTCTTTCCAGTTGTCAATTTTTCCGGTATAGATTTTTACAATATCCTCTTCACTTATGTTACTGACAGGGTTGCCCTGGTTTACCAGAAATACCAGAGCGTCCTTGCCTACAGGCTTCAATAAAAGCGGAGCCACCTCTATTTCTTCGGCATATTCACCGGATTTTTTTATATATTTTGCAGGCTTGCCCCCTCCAGCCTCCTCTATTGCCTCCATAAGCTCCTGAGGAGGTGCATATGAAAGGATTATGTCTACCTCTCGATTTATCAGTTTAATATAGGATTCGGTGGTTTTATTATGTACTATCTTACCGATTGCACTGTCTTGACCTTCTCCCGTAGCCAGCCTGTATAAAGCATAAGAAAGCGGCAGAGTCGCAGTAGAGCCGTCTATCCTGGGGTAGTCATTTTCAGGTATCGAAATGTACTTAAATTCAGCAGCATTATCTTCTGAAGCTTTATCACCTTCCAAATCATTTTTCTGCTGAGCTTGTTCTGCACTGCTTTGCCTTGAAAGGCTTTCTTTGTCATCGCCCGGCTTTGAATTATTCGCCTGACAGGAGCCAAGCAGCACTGCCAAAGTCAATGCCCCGGCTAATAAATATTTCTTTTTCATCTGTTTTCCTCCCTTAATTTATATTATTTTATCAGAAATTTATTGCGGCAGAGCTTTCATCATAATCAGACCTCACTCCTGTAAAAATAATTATTTCTTAATTTAATAATAGCCGATATTTTCCTCATCATAGTTTTTATACTCTCGTCTTAAAAGCTTATTTTGAAAATTACGGCATTCTATGGAGCTGCCATGCAGGCAGATATAAAAATTCTCGCCATAATAGAGCACTGTCTTATTTTCCATAGCTTCATTATTAAGCTCAATAAGCTCCCCCTTATCCGTTAAAAAGCCCTGAAATGCAACAGTATCCGCTTCAGAATCAAGATCAGCTTCATATATGATTATATAGGTATAGCCTTTACCCTGTTCATCAGACTTTCTAATATTTGTTTCCTGTCGATGATCTACATAAGTGCCTTGTGCAATATATTCATCCTTATAAAACAATACTTCCCTGTCAGTCAGATAGTCCTTGCCTGTATCTTCCTCGTCTGCCTGATTTCTAAGTGTTATCTTGTCGCAGGCAGGACCAAGCTCGGTTAAATAAATAAGGTGATTTTCAAAATCACTTGCCTTGAGTTGATTATTATGTTTAAAACGCAATGTTCCTCCCCGCACTATATCATATAAAACTAAGTCCGTATCAGTTGAAGCTTCCGTATCCAGGCTAAGAGGTATATCAGCTTCACCAATCAGCAGCTCTTCCTTGAGCAGCTCACTTTCTTTTTCAGCAACCCTGCGTTTTAATACTCCATCCTCAAATACATTATAGCTTCCGTCCTCAAGCTGAAATATAATAAAGCTTTTTCCGGCTGTCTTAAATTTTATTGGATAGTGCCGTGAAGTAATTCGATTGAGAATGCTTCTTGATTTACAGTCATAAAATATAGAATAATACCTATCCTCTCTATTATAATAAAATTCTATTAATAATATTTCATTTTCTATCTCAGTTTCAAATTCGTCAGTTAACCTGGCTTCTCCGGTATCCTTACCTATAAACTCCCGGCTTGCTGCAAGCAGGTCCAGCTCCTCATCGCCTGAAGGACTGTATAATATCTTATGATCAATATAAACCTTTTCACTATAGTTAAACTTATCTGCAATTACATGGCTGTCATTTAATCTAAGCTCACCATAAGCATTATCAAAAGATATGCCGCCTCCCTCGTTCGCCTCAATAGCATTAATTAAATTCCCTTTAAGGTCATATATATTAATTCCTATATTTTCAATGTCCATATCACCGGTTCGCCTGGTTACGGTCGCCCAGATATAATCGCCGAAACGCTGAGTTGTGCCGCCAGGCAAATTAAAAAGCACTCTTCCCTTTTCATCTAAAATATAATTATCCTGCACCTTGTCTTCAGGAAGTATATCTCCGTACTTTTTCTTAATTTTCTCAATATCACCGCTTTCATCATCATAATAGTACCAGAAAGTATCATTTGTATTAACTAATGTAAGATTGTTGCCAAAATCTGAAATGCTGTACAATTTATCCGCCTTATATACCCAGTCTTCATCCTTTAAGGAATATATGCCCGGGCAAAGATTGTAGGAATCCTTTGCATAAATATTATTTTTTGATATAAGAAAAGGCTTTTCTATTTCTATATCAGGCAGGTATTTTTTATCCTGAAAATTTTTATCTAAGATAAGTACACCCTTTTTTTCATAAAATAAATCTGCCGGTACCGCTATATAATAATCCTTTATAGTATTTGATTTTTTATCTTTAGCTTTATTATTCTTTTTTTTAACAGCGACATCAGCAGAATTTTTTTTAATCCTTTCAGAGTTTTGCTCTATGTTGTTTTGTCCGGTACAGGATGCAAGCAGGGCTATGCCTAGCAAAACTGTGATTAAAGCTGCTGCCGGCTTAAATTTTGACAGATTATCTTTCATTTGATTTACACCTCCGACTAAAGCCTCATATATAGTATTTATTACAGCCTCAGGTTTATGCACTCCTAATCTACAGGCTTTCCTTTAATATCTTTACTACTTCACTATAATCAAGCTTTTTATATCCGCCCCTAAGCAGCAGAGTGCCCTTGGCGATACCTTCTATCATATCTTCTTTAACTCCGAGCTCGCTTATCCTCATTACCAGCCCAAGCTCCTTCATCCAGCTTTCCATAGCTGAAAGCCCCTCTTCAGCTATCTGTCTGTCAGTTTTGCCCTCAGCCTGCACTCCCCAGACATTAACTGCAAAGCGTTTAAACTTACTAAGACCGTAAGGCAGTATATAGCGATAGTAGGGCAGTGAAACTGCTGCAAGAGTCATACCGTGAGTTGCATCGGTTACCCCTCCTACCGCCTGCCCAAGCATGTGTACCATCCAGTCAGTCGATTTGCCGCAGGACACAAGCGTATTTAAAGCCCATGAAGCAGTCCACATAATATTGCTTCTGGCTTCGTAGTTTTCCGGCTCCTTATTTGCAATACGACTTGAATTTATAAGCGAATGCATAAGCCCCTCGCTTATATAGTCACTGGTATTATCATCTTCGCCTGAAAAATACTGCTCGCAGATATGGCTGAAAACATCATAAATACCGGCTATCATCTGATAATGAGGCAAGCTGAGGGTAAACTTCGGGTTTAATATAGAAAACCTCGGCATTACCCTCTCATCGGCAAAGGGATGACCTATCTTCCGTTTGGTATCCTGATTTGTAATTACCGCACCCGCATTCATCTCGGAGCCGGTGCCTGCCATAGTAAGTATACAGCCTACAGGAATCACCTCACATTCAGGCTCTTCATAACGTATAAAATATTTCTCCCAAGGATCTTCCCCGATTAAGTTTGCCGATACCGCAACAGCCTTGGAGTAATCGCATACCGAGCCACCACCTACTGCAAGCAGCAAATCCGCTTTATGCTCTCTGGCTATTTCTATACCTTCATATAATTTCTTAAGAGTCGGGTTCGGCATGACTCCCGATATTTCGGCAATGTTTTTCTTATTGTTTTTAAGTATTTTAATTACCTCGTCATAGATACCGTTTTTTTTTATAGAGCCTCCCCCATACACAAGCACGACATTTGAGCCGTATTTAGACAGCTCAATGTTAAGATATTGCAATGAATCCTCTCCGAAATAAAGCTTTACCGGATTACAGTAGCTGAAATTTCCCAACATAGTATTATTCCTCCTTTGAAAATGCAGATTTATTCCCAGGCCTTACATACGTCGACCCATTTATCATAATTTGAATATTTTTCCAGTTCGCTTATGGTTAATTCTATTGCACTGTTGTGGCTTCCGCATGCCGGAAATACAGTGCTAAACCTTTTTAAAGATTCATCAAGATAAATCTTTACTCCCTCTCCAACTGCAAAGGGGCATACTCCGCCAATCTCATGCCCTATTATTGACAACGCTTCTTCGGCTGTAAGCATCTTAGCCTTTTTTCCAAACTCAGCCTTATATTTTGAATTATCTATTTTAGCATCTCCGGCAGTTACTACTAAAATAGGCTGCTCTCCTGCCATAAAAGAAAGAGTTTTCGCTATCCTGCAGCCCTCGCAGTTAAGTGCCTTAGCTGCAAGCTCTACAGTAGCACTTGACACCTCAAACTCCATCACTCTATCCGCCATACCAAATTTTTCAAAATATTTTTTTACCTTTTCAACCGACATTTTTATATTCTCCTTAACTAAAATCTATATAAAGTATTATAATACATAATTTACAACAGAGCAATTTATGTATCTCAGCAATTCGCTAAATCAGCAGCTATTTTACTCTATCCCGGTCAGCTTAACTAATCAAAATAATTTTGCCCGGGCTTAATCTGATTTTTGAATTAATTTTTGACTGTTATTTTTCAGAAGCAATATGTATATTACAATCATTAAGACTATTATCACAGTCACAGGACTGCCTGCTTCGAATCCATACAGCCCTCCATTTAATACAGCCAGATTTTCATTTATCTCGGTTTTAAAAACTGTCGTCGGCAATTCAAAGCCGCTTACAGAAATGCCAAGCACTGCTCCCAGAATAAAATTCCAGCCAGAGTGAAAACCTGCCACCAACCAAATATTATCATGGTAATAATAGATAAGGCTGAATAGGATTCCGATTAAAAAGGTATTCACCAGACTTATAATTGAAGCATTCGCATTTGTTATGTGCATAAGTGCAAACACTGAAGAATTTAATAGTATAGCAGCTATTACTCCAAATCTTAAAGCCAACTGAGTAAACAAAAGGCTCCTCATTATAAATTCTTCCATAAAGCCCTGAAATATAAAACCAATTAAAAGAAGCAGAAATATCCGCAAATTAATTTTCTGATTTACTGAAGTATTTACTGCATGAAATACAATGTTTATCAGCCATATAATAAACAAAATTACAGCTGAAAGCATCCAGCCTAAAGGGTAGTCCAGTATCCCGGAGTTCATTCCCAGCGAAGCAAAGCTTCTGCGGGCTATAGCTGCCATAAAAGCAACACAGGCAATAGCAGACAGCACGTTTGCCAGCAAAAGATTTACTACATTATTAAAGTCCAACAATATACCTGAAGCACTCATTACTATTGCATACAGCAGATAGCAAAGTGCAGTCATACGCCCTGATTTTTTAATCTCTTTAGCTTCAGAGAGGGTTTTATTATATTTTAGTACCAGCATAGTTCTACCTGACTCCTTTCCAAATATGTCAAGCTCTCAGACAGACCCTGCAATCTGCTCAGCCGCCTGCTTGAAAGCAAAATTCACTTAAAATTTTCATGATTGCATTAAATTCCGAGCCTTTTAATACAGGATTAATGCCCTCAGGCATTAATATAGGATTAAGTTTAGTCTATAATACATTCTAAGGCAATCAGATTTTTAGTCTTCAAACATAAAAACACTCTCTAAAGTTTTTTCAACCTTAGACAGTGTTTTCGTCAATAAAATTTCCGGGCGGCTTTCCCGCTTTAAAGCTATGCACCTTCACAACAGGAAGCTGTTGTTTACATAAGCTCAAAGTCTTCAACGATTTCCTTAAATTTTACTTCTTCAGCCTTAATAAAGGCTTTAAGCAAATCCCGGTTTTTTATTTGGGAACGATAGCACATTCCACATGACAGTGAAAGGGCACGAGGCACAGGTATCAGTCTGCCGCCCAAATCCATTTTCTTAGCTTTTTGCTCAAATGAAATTGCATGATGTGGTGAATCAAATAAAACCAAATCAAATCTCGTTTTTTCCCGCACCTTTCCCCTCCTTTAGCTATTATAATATTTTTTATTGTTCAGAAAAAAATGCTTTCATCAGCTTGAGGCAATAATCCACACTTTCAAGTGTTTCACTATATCCGAAGCTGAATCTTAAGGTTCCCTTGGGAAAGGTTTTAAGTGAGGTATGTGCCAAAGGAGAGCACTGCATGCCCACTCTGGTAGCAATTTTTCCTTCACTCTCCAAATAAAACGAAAGACTTGCAAGGTCTGTTTCGTCGGAGTAAACCGATACCACCGGAGTCCGCTTAATTTTTTCTATTAAAAGCTCTCTGTCTTTAAGCAAAGGATAATTTTTCTTGTCATTCTCAAGCTTCAGGCTCCGCTCTATTTCATCCGTTTCAATAAAATAACCGCTTTCAGCCAAATTAAGTCCTATCAGTCTTATAGGGTATTTTTCAGACAGCTCTTTGACTCCATCAATAAATTTTTTGGTCAAGGCAAGCTCATTTTCCAGGACCTGCGCATGATTTTCCTTAAGCCATCTCATCGAAGCTAAAAGCCCTGCAATGCCGATGAGATTTTGTGTCCCTGCCTCAAATTTATCCGGGAGACTTTCCGGCATCTCAAATTTATCCGATATGGAGCCTGTTCCGCCGCAAATAAGAGGCTCTATCTCTTTGCCTAATTCCTCAGACAGTATAAGCGCTCCTATTCCCTGCGGTCCGAGCAGGCTTTTATGCCCGGTAATTGCAAGTATGTCTATGCCGAGCACCTCCATATTCAGGGGCAGAAAGCCTGCCAGTTGAGCTCCGTCAACAAAATAAAGAAGATGATTTTCCTTGGCTATGCTTCCTATTTGTCTAAGCGGCAGAATATTGCCCGCTACATTGCTGGCGGCAGTTGTTAAAACAGCTTTTGTATTAGATTTTATTAAAGCTGCGATACAGTCTGTATTTATTCTCCCGCACTCATCACAGGGAATTACCGAATAGCTTATATTCAGTTTTTCCAAAGCCTTTAAGGGGCGCATTACCGCATTATGCTCAAGCGGAGAAACTATTATATGATCTCCGCTTTTTAAGTAGCCCTTTAAAAGCAGATTAAGACTTTCAGTAACATTTTTGGTAAATACCGCCTGTTTATTTCGGGCACCAAAATACTCCAGAATATACTCTCTGGTTTTATATACAAGCTGAGAAGCCTCATAGGATATACTAAGACTCCCTCTGTTAATATTACTTGCTCCAGTTCTTATAAATTCGGCAACTGCCTCCGGCAGATTTGGTGCCTTAGGAAATGAACTGGAAGCCTGGTCAAAATTTATCATAATCTTCCTCTAAGTATTTCGGCTGCTTTTGTCATATTTCTCAATTTTGCTTCAATAGTTTCATAAGAGTTTAAAGGTCTGTTGCAAAAAGTGGCAAAACCGCAGTCTGAGTTGAGCCAGATTCTTTCAGGCGGCAGAAATTCAAGTGCCTTTTCAACTCTGGCAACGATTTCATCAACACTTTCAACTGTTTGTATACGAGGATTTATAACTCCGTAGCCTAAAATAATTTTTTTAGCCAATAAATTATTATTGAATAATTCGCTTACCTCTCCTGCCCTTGGGGTAGAAAACTCAAGTGCCAGCATATCAACCTTAAGTCCGCTGAAAAACTTGGAAAGCTTATCATAGGCTCCGGCTAAAAGTACGCTCTCATCAGTTGTCCAGTTTCCTCTACATACATGCATTGCACTGATTACATCTTCATGCTCTCTTATTTTTGCAAGAATCGGTTTTAAGAGATTGCTTGCAAATTTTAATTCTTGGTCAATCTTGACCTTTTCAGACAGTGCTCCTCAGTAGAAGGAATTATCTCCGCCCGGCTTTTGAAACACCACCTCCGATACTATAGGCTCATCAATTTGTATCACCTTCACTCCGGAAGCTATCAGCTGCTCTACTTCATTTAAAAGCAGCTTTACAACATCAGCTCCCAACTCTTTCCTGTCGGAATAAGCATTTTGAGATACTTCCTTAAGCCACATTGAGCGTGTTAAAATATACGGGCTTGGAATCGTAATCTTATACCGGTTATCTCCTGAAAATTCCTTCATCATCTCAACTTCTTCATCCGCCAAGCGGGCATCGGTATCAATTCTTCCGGTACATATCGGATTGCTCATAGAATTGTCTGAAGCATCCATTTGATTCAGGCTTTCTTTAAATTCATCCGAATTTGCAGTTATCTCAAGTATCTCATCCATACTCATAAGACTGATGCCGTCTACCTTTTCAGCAACAAAGCTTACAAAATTATCTCTTAAAAGCTCTCCGCAAACCGGAACATCAATTCCGGCAGCTTTCTGAAGCTCCACAACCTTCTTAGTTTCTTCAAAAGCCTTAGCCTTATATTCAGCTTGCTTGGCTGCATCGTCAACAGACTGCCTTTTAAGCTCCAGCAGCTCAGGGCTTCTTGGCATCGAGCCTATTAAGGTAGTGCAAAAAGCTGGAAATTTATCCATGATTTTTCTCCTTATTTTAATAAAACTTGGCACCCATATTTTTATGGGTGCCTGTAAAATATTCTTATTCTTATGGAGTAATTACCTTGTCAGAGGTAGTCATAATCTCAACCACTTCTGCCATAGTTGTAACGCCGCCAACCTTAAGCTCATCTTTTAATTCATAATGGTCAAGGCATATTCCACAAGAAAGCACCTTTACACCTTTTTCCTCCAGCACCTTTAAATCTTCAATGCTGTCTGAGCCTGTACAAGCAAGCTGAACACCGGAAGCGTACATAATAACATGCTCAGGTAAATTTTCTCTGCCGGCAAGGGTGTGAATAAAGCCCTCCATCAGCTTTTCAAGCAAAACCTCGTCATCCTCTCCGTGTCCCATGCCTTTGCTCTTAATTACTACATCATATTTTTTTGACATAAGTATCTCCTTTTATATTTTATATATATTTTTTAATGTCTTCAATATTATTTATACACATTCTATACCATTCAAAACTCTACAGATAACTTACAATAGTTCAATTATATGAATTAATACTCCAAATGTCAATATAAAATAATAAAAAAGTAAATACTCTAACAAAGTAAACTAATAAAGTCAGCAAGTCATTAATAGGGCTTGTAAAGAGCGGAGCCCTAAAAATAAAAACTGTCCCCCGATGGATAGGCTTTTATATTAAAAGGTGCTATAATTTAAACAGCTTTATTTATAAAATATAAAATCGGTATGAAAAACTTAGGTTTCAGAATATCTGCTAATTATAATAAAAGCTGAATACAATAAAAAATGAAAGCATAGCTTTAGATTATTAACAACTAAGGAGAGATTATGAACAGAGAATTGATTGATTTAATTATAAGCCGCAGAAGTGTACGCAGCTTTAAGCCGGATATGCCGCCTCAGGAGGTAATAGACGAGATAATAAGTGCCGGGACCTATGCCGCCTCAGGCAAGAATACCCAGTCGCCGATAATTATAGCAGTCACTAATAAGGAATTGATAGCAAAGCTTTCAAAAATAAATGCCAGGATAATGGGCACCACTAATGACCCATTTTACGGCGCTCCGGTAATACTTATCGTACTCGCCGATAAGACACAGCCAAACCATGTTTATGACGGCAGTCTGGTGATGGGTAATTTAATGCTTGCCGCTCATGCGCTTGATTTAGGAAGCTGCTGGATAAACAGGGCGAAGGAAGAGTTTGAAATGCAGGAGGGAAGGGAGATTTTGGAAGCACTCGGAATAAAAGGTGAATATGAAGGCATAGGGCACTGTGCAGTCGGCTATATTAAGGGAAGCTATCCTAAAGCACCTGCAAGAAAAGAAAAATGGGTGTATTACTATGACTAGGAATCCAGCTGAAATATTTAGATAAATTTTGTCAGTCAAAGTGACTAAAAGCCGCTCCATAAGCTCTAAGATTTATTGTCGAGGGAGCGGCAAATCAAAGAAACACCCGATACAAAAAATCAAAAATACTTGACTAAGTATATATATATATAATATTAGTTACTGATATAATCCTGTCTTTAAAGTTCTGAGCTTTCTTATTCTTTTAACTTTAAAAACAGTTTTTTTATTTTAAATCAAAATATAAAATATATTTTATGGAGGAGCATATGAAAAATAAATTTTATTTATTTTTATCAACTTTTTTTCTAAGCTTAATGCTGTCAATCACCGCTTTTGCAGGGTCTTGGAAAAAGGATGCTGTCGGCTGGTGGTACGAACGAGATAATAAAACTTATCCAGCTTCTGCTTGGGAACAGGTAGACGGCTCTTGGTATTGCTTTAATGAAAACGGATATATGCTGTCTAATCAGTGGGTAGGCAATTATTATGTAGGCAGCAGCGGGGTTATGCTTACCAATACTGTTGTTGATGGAAAGCAGCTTGGTGCAGACGGTGCCTATAAGGGCAATTCTTCACAGAAGTCAAGTGCTGCTTCCGCCAGCAGCTCTGGAAACACCTCAGCCGCAAATACTCAAAGCTATGATTATATCCTTAATAAAAATACCCATAAATTTCACCGTCCTAACTGCAGTGCAGTAAGCAAAATGAAAGAAAAAAACAAGGTATCATTTCATGGCACGAGAGATGAAGCAATTTCTAAGGGATACAGCCCTTGTCAGATATGCAAACCTTAATATAATGCAAATCTAAAATAACATCAAATTTTAATATCCAAGAAACTGCTGCAAAACAGGTGAGCATATCACAATCTGTGAAGCAGCAGCTTCTTTTTGTGTAAAAATGAAAAAGCGGGAGATGTCGCTCAGTCATACATTTGCGGCACTCCCTCATTATTTATATTCTAATTAGATTTTACCTCTTTCCAGAGATTATTATAAAGCTCATCGGTTTCTTCTCCAAGATATTCAAATACTTCACAGTTTTTAAGCAGCTCCTGGTCGGGAAATACCGCCTTATTTTCCTGAAGCTCTTTATCAAGCAAATCAAAAGCGGCAGTATTGGGAGTAGGATAGGTAATATATTCAAAATTTTTCTTGGCAATATCGGCACGGCACATAAAATCAATCCATTTTTCAGCATTTTCCTTATTAGGAGCATTTTTAGGAATCACCCAGCTGTCAAGCCAGAGGTTGCTGCCCTCTTTTGGTATAACATACTTAAGCTCCCAGTCCTTACCGGAAGCCTTAACTTCATTTTGAATATAAAGCATTTCTCCTGAATAAATCACTGCAAGTCCGGCTTCACCTGCAATCATCTTATCTCTTACTTGGTCAATAACATAAGCCTGAACTAAAGGCTTCTGCATTATCAGCTGGTCTCTTACCGCTTCCAGCTCGGTTTTATCTTTGGAATTAAGTGAGTAGCCAAGCTTTTTTTCACCTACCATAAAGGCATCTCGTACCGAGTCCTGCATTAAAATATTGCCCTTGTATTTTTCATCCCACAGCACCTCCCAGCTGTCCGGGTCACCGTCGACCATAGAGGTATTATAGATTATCCCTACAGTCCCCCAGTTATAAGGCACTGAAAGCTTATTTTCGGCATCAAATGCCTTTGACATATCCAGGTACTGCTGACCTATATTTTTTATATTCGGTACATTACTAAAATCAATTTCAGCAAGCAAATCATTATCCGCCATCTTTTTAATCATATAATCAGAGGGGCATACCACATCATATTTTGCCGCTCCCGAGCTGATTATAGGATACATCTCCTCATTAGTGTCAAAGGTATCATAGATGACCTTGATTCCGGTTTCTTTCTGAAACTGCTCAATGACGCTCTCGTCTATATATTCTCCCCAATTATAGACATACAGTTCGCCTGTGTTCTTTGAAGCATTTTCGCCCTCAGCTTTTTTATTACAGCCTGCAAGAAAAAATGCTGTGCTTAACACGGCAGCTGCCATTACTGCTGTTAAATTTATTTTTTTCATAGCTTCTCCTTTTTTAAGTTTAATTTTTATTTGCCTTTTTTATATTCGGCATAAAATTTGTTATTAAAAGCAGCACAAGCACTATAAGAAAAATAATACTTGATAATGCGTACATACTTGGTTTTATACCTTTTCTCACTTCCGAATAAATGAGAGTTGAAAGAGTATTGATTCCGGCTCCCTTGGTAAAATGAGTTATTATAAAATCATCAAGCGACATAGTAAAGGCAAGCAAAAAGCCTGAAAGAATTCCCGGAAATATGTCTGGAAATACTACTGCAAAAAATGCTCTTAAAGGAGTGGCTCCCAGGTCAAGCGCAGCTTCATAAATGTATCTGCTCGTTCTTTTTAATTTAGGCATCACTGAAAGTATGACATAGGGGATATTAAAGGTTATATGGCTTATAAGGACAGTCTTAAAGCCAAGTGATACACCAAAGGATATAAAAGCCAGCATAAGAGAAATTCCGGTAACTATGTCTGCGTTGAGCATAGGTATATTGGTCAGTCCCATGAATATACTCTTAGGCAGTTTTTTCATGTCATTTATAGCTATAGCGGCTGCGGTTCCTATAATTGAAGCAATTACAGCTGAAAGCAGCGCTATCACTATAGTATTTCTAAATGCTTCCATTATCATATTGCTCGAAAAAAGCTGAGTGTACCAGTTCCAGGTAAATCCTCCCCATCTTGTACGTGACTTGCTTGAATTAAAGCTTAACACCATCATCACAATTATAGGAGCATATAAAAAAATGAGTACAAATACCAGATAAAAATTTCCCAGAAAAGTCTCAAGCCTTTCAGAAGCTCTCTTTTTCAAAATGTCTTGCCCTCCTGCCCATCATATTTAGCTATCAGAGCCATGCTTATAAATATAAATATCATCATTACAAGTGAAAGTCCTGAACCGAGATGCCAGCCGCTTCCTCTGGTAAATTCCTGTTCAATTACATTGCCTATCAGCAGTATCTTTGCCCCTCCAAGTATATTGCTGATAACAAAGGTAGTAAGTGCCGGCACAAACACCATAGTCACACCGCTTACTATTCCGGGAATACTAAGCGGCAGAAATATATGAAAAAAGGTCTGTTTTCTGCTTGCACCGAGGTCCCTTGCCGCATTTACCACACTGTCATCTATCTTTACCAGCACATTATATATAGGAAGCACCATAAAGGGAAGAAAATTATATACCATTCCCAGGATTATTGCCGAGTTTGTATTTATAATCGCTATATTGGGCAAATTAAACAGAGAAAGAATTCCGTTTATAACTCCGTTTTTTTCAAGGAGGGTCTGCCATGCCAAGGTTCTCAGTAAGAAATTCATCCACATTGGAAGTATAAAAATAAATACTATGAAGCTTCCTGCCTTTGCTCCCTTGCTGCGTAAAATCATAGCAAGAGGATAGGCAAGCAAAAGGCAGAGCACTGTGCTGATTGTTGACAGCAAAAGTGAAAGCAGCAGAGCCTTCGCATGCTCATAGCTGCTCATCGAAGCAATATTTTCAAAAGTAATTACTCCGTTTTTATCTGTCAGTCCGTAGACTACTATAAGTATCAAAGGTATTACGGTAAAGCCGAGTACCCAAAGCATATAGGGAAAAGCAAGTGCTTTTCTATTAAAGCCCTTATTCATTTACTCCTATCGCCTCCTCATCCTCTGAAACTGGCTTATTCATTATCTGTATATCAAAGGGGTCAACTATTATCCCTACTTCCTTTCCCACCGGCGAAAGGTCCGTGGAATGTACAAGCCACTCATAGCCGTCAGGTGTAGTAACCTCCATCTCATAGTGCACCCCTTTAAATATCACATGAGTTACTACCCCCACTAAATTTCCTCTTTCAGGTTCAACCAAGTCTATATCCTCCGGTCTGATTACCGCATCTACCGGCTTACTGATGCCGAAGCCCTTGTCTACACAGGCAAACTTCGCTCCAAAAATCTCAACAAGCTCATCCTTCAGCATAATTGCCGGGATTATGTTGGACTCACCTATAAAATCGGCTACAAAGGCACAGTTCGGCTCATTATATATCTGCTCGGGAGTCCCCATCTGCTGTATATATCCTTGATTCATCACGACTATTGTATCAGACATGGTAAGAGCTTCTTCCTGATCGTGGGTTACATAAACAAAGGTGATGCCAAGCTCATTTTTAAGTCTGATAAGCTCATACTGCATATCCTGTCTGAGCTTTAAATCAAGCGCACCAAGTGGCTCATCCAGAAGCAGAACCTTAGGCTCATTCACTATTGCTCTCGCTATCGCTATGCGCTGCTGCTGCCCTCCTGAAAGAGAGTCAACATCTCTGTTCCCATAGCCGTCAAGATTTACCAGCTTCAGCGCATACTTGACCTTATCAGCTATATAGGACTTTGATTTATTTTTTATTTTCAGCCCAAAAGCTATATTTTCAGCTATACTCATATGCGGAAATAAGGCATACTTCTGAAATACTGTATTAAGATTTCTCTTATTAGGAGGGACATCTGATATATCCACTCCGTCAAAAATCACCTTACCCTTGTCGGCTCTTTCAAAACCGCCTATTATACGTAAAGTGGTTGTTTTTCCGCAACCTGATGGTCCCAAAAGAGTTAAAAAAGCATTTTCCGGTATGCTTAAATTCAAATCGTCTATTACCATCTCACCATCGAAACTTTTATCGATATGTACCAGGTCGATAAGCGGCTTGCCCATAAAACAATCTCCTCTCATTCATTAAAAAAACTAAGGCGGTGCTCTTGCCTTGAGTGCAAAACTTTATACCCATCGTTTATTGCACATGATACCATAAATTCATAATTAATGTAACCAATTTAACAAATTGTGCAAGCATTGATAAAGGTTTTGATTAACTGTGATATTCAGGCATTTTCTTTATTGCAATAACCTATATAATTATGCAAGTTTAAAACCTGCTGTCAATAGCTTTTTTAATTTATTTATGTTATACTTGTGCTGAATTAATTTGCTTGGTTTGCTTTTTACAGCATAAAGGTTGATTATATAAAGATTTTTAACAAAATTTCTTTGGAGGATAAAATGGCTAAAAAATATATGGCTTATGCAGGCTCCTATTCCTACACCGGTGAAGCAAAGGGTATCACAGTATACGATGTTGATATTCAAAAGGGATTTTTTAAAAAAAGGTGTGAAATAGATGTAGACAACTCATCCTATGTAATAGTTTCTCACGACAGAAAAACTCTCTATTCAATAGCTGATGAGGGAGTTGTAGCTTTTCGTATCCTTGAAAACGGAGCTATCACACGCCTTAACTCAGCCAATATCAGGGGAATGAGGGGGTGTCATCTTTCAATAGATCACAATAATAAATTTCTCTTTGTATCAGGCTATCATGACGGTAAGATAACTGTAATGACACTGAATCCCGACGGCTCCGTAGGTCATATAGCCGATGGAGTTTACCATCACGGACTTGGCTCAATTACCGAAAGAAATTTCAGACCGCATGTCAGCTGTACCAAAATAACCCCTGACGGCAATTTTGTCCTGGCTGCCGACTTGGGTCTTGACCATGTAAAAATCTATAAGTTTTCACATGCCAACGGCAAACTTGCACTTGCGGATATACTGCCCTGTGACATAAATTCCGCTCCCAGAACCTTTCGCTTCTCTAAGGACGGCAGATTCCTTTATTTAATGTATGAGCAGAAAAATGTGATAGATGTCTTCAGCTACAGCTATGAAAGCGGCAAGCGTGCCCCCGACATAGAAAAAATACAAACCATATCTTCTTCAAACGGCAAGCATTCCCATGAAAGAACCGCAGCTACCTGCATTAAATTTACCAGTGACAATAATTTTCTTTTCTGTGCAAATGCCGGTGAAAACTCTGTAAGTCTTTATAAAAGAGATTCTCAGTCAGGGCTTCTTGAGCCTAGATTCTGTCTGCCTATCAGCGGTGAATACCCTAAGGATATTGCCGTATTCCCTGATGACAGGCATATAGCTTCTATAAATCACGAAAGCGGAACTATTACTTTTTTCACCGTTGACTATGAAAACTCTCTTTTAATAATGAGTTCAAACGGCATTAAAGTCAACCAGCCCAACAGCTGTGTCATAATGAAGGTATAATTTTTATAGTCTGTGAACAATTCAGATTCAATATTGTTTTGCTAGCTCCTAACGGTTGCAGGGGGTATTTTATTAAGCGGTATATCACTAAAGTAAGGCATTATATGCTTATCCAGTACGCTAGTCATTGATGAAAGGGTTCTTATTTTGAGCCTATTATAGTGTTTCGTTTCGCTAAGTGGACACCACATAAAGTATAGGCTGCATCTTATCAAGTATAGAACAAATATTCATATTGATATTTTTTACGAAATACTATATTATATACTTAACAATACAAACGGTAGGCACATGGACTACCTCCCAGAAACTATACATTTATAAAAATAGTCGCTAGTTTTCCAGACGGGCGACTATTTTTTATTGAAAAAACTTAAAATAGCGAATACAAGCATTATAAAAAAAATACGGCTTAATTATTAAAAGTGTCTTAAATAGCTTTAAAATCACTCTAATGGTGTGATATGCTGAACAAAGGACGAACAAAGAGAGATGTTTTACCTTTCCTTTATTTATTTAGTATCTCAAATTTTTCTTTGAGAGCTTCCTGCAAAACTCTGGACACATTTAGTTTTAATCTCTCTGCTTCTGCATTCATCCAACTCGGAATTGTTAAGTTTTTTCTAACCATTTTTTTATCAATATTTTTTCTATAAGTTGTTAAATCAGAATCCACGATTGTAACTAAACCGTGAGTATAGTCAAATTTCTCTCCCTCGTGTATTTCTTTCGCTATTGATACAGCCTTATCATAGCTAGATGGCTCAGGAATGCCAATCCCGTTATCCTCTAAGCTTATACATTTTACGCTGATAGAGTCCCTTGCCATTTCAATAGCTTTATTTAAATCTGAACCTTCTGTGTAAATCATCAGGTCAGGAACAAACACCAAAAAGATGTCGTTTGATTTTTCTATTAGTGCCGGGTATACAACTTTCATTTCTTCCTCCTATTATTTTTATTACAAAACTCTGAGATTTTCGGAGGTATCTACTCAATACTCCATTTTCTTAATATGCTCCTTGCAGTATTCTCGTTTATTTCACGGTGTCTGGGTATCGTTTCTAGCTCGTCAATAGCCCTTTCGTATACGTCATGTTCATTTCCATGTCGCTTCAGACGAAAACCTGCTTTTTCAAGCTTTTTTATTAAATCTCGTCGCTTTATTTCTTATCTCCTCACAATTTATAATACGCATTAAATGCGTATTTGTCAATGCTTTTTATGTGACATTCAGGAGATTTTTATAACAAAAAAGACAGCCACCCCCCTCTCCCCAGCTTGATAACGATTTGTTATTTAGTTTGAGCTGCTGCCTTTTTTACATTTCAATCACTTAATACAAATTACGTTTAGTAAATCTTGACTACTGTAAGGGAAGTTACTTAAATCATGGCTTCTCTTTTTTTCTTGACAAAGACAGGCTTTAATTATACTATGTAAGCGGAGTTAGTCGCTGTATACCTTGTCCCTTTAGACTGAACGATTGGCAGTATATGACTATTACATAAAGGGGAAGCTGCACAAGGATATATGGCTGAGCTATTACTATGTAAAGTTATTACCAAAATATCGCCGTAAAGCCCCTTGCTTTAGCTATGGGGATATAAGGCGACTACTTTTGCTAAAAGTCATCTAATTTTCATTGCAATAGATATAACATAGTAGTATAATGTAAGTATGAAATATAAATCAAACCACAGCGTAGTCTATTCTTGTAAGTATCATGTAGTATGGTGTCCTAAATATCGACGTTCAGTTTTAGCAAACGGTGTTGATGTACGCTTAAAGGAGCCAATTAAAGAAACCTGCGACTCATTAAATGTCGAAATTATCGAAATGGAAATCATGCCTGACCATGTACATCTGCTTATGGAAGTAGACTCACAATTTGGAGTTCATAAAGCCGTAAAACAGATAAAAGGCTATTCTTCCAAAGTATTGAGAACCGAGTTTTCTTGGCTTAAATCAAGGCTTCCAACCCTTTGGACAAACAGCTGTTTTGTCAGTACGGTTAAGGGGACTCCGCTTGCAGTAATCAAACAATACATCGAGAATCAGAAAAATGTGTAGGTACTATTAATGCAGTTATCAGAAACAGTAAAGCTTTATATGACCAAAGAACAAAAGGCTCTTGTCGTCATGGCTATGAACGAGTATATCAATACCGTAAATAGCCTTGTTTGTGTTGCTGTGAATGGCGTATCTATCAGCAAATATACAACTGCCGATGTAAATGCATACCTTCCGTCTGCGCTGACCAATCAATGTATCCGTGACGCGAAGTCCATTATTAGCAAGTACAACAAGGAATGTCATAAAGTTTCTGTTAAGAACAAAAAACTCACCAAACAGAAATCTGCCGGCATAGTAAAAAAACCTAAGATTCCTGTACTTAAAAGACCTTGCTGCTATATCAATAACCAGAATTTCAAAATCAAGAATGCTTGCATTGAATTTCCTGTTCTGATTAATGGTAAGTCAAAGCGTATATCCATACGTTCATCCATAACAGATAAACAGAAAGCCATATTTGTAAACTCAAGACTTGGAACCATGCGCATTGTCTACAAGGGTAATAAGATAGCTGCTCAAATAGTCTATGAGGTTGCCGAACCTGAGTATTCTGAGGATGGCAATGTTATGGGTATTGACCTTGGTATCAAGTGCCCTGCGGTATCCTATATTTCTGATGGTAGTGTTAAGTTCTACGGCAATGGTCGAAATAATAAATATATGCGCAGACACTATAAATATCTGCGCAGGAAGCTTCAAAAAGCAAAGCACATGAACACTGTGAAACGCATTAACAATAAAGAACAGCGCATCATGAAGGATATCGACCACAAGTTAAGTCACAACATCATAGAAACAGCAGCTGCTCATAATGTAAAGGTCATAAAATTAGAGCGTTTAGCAAATATCCGCTCTACGACAAGAACAAGTCGCAAAAACAATCATAGTCTGCATACATGGTCATTCTATAGACTTGCACAGTACATAGAATACAAAGCCGGACTTGAAGG
>ERZ773005.30-NODE-30-length-136508-cov-15.249045_pt1 | contig 136508 bp, 111 predicted proteins | sample MGYA00580666_ERZ773005 | MGnify/ENA primary metagenome ERZ773005 (study PRJEB29015, sample SAMEA2737999) | human oral metagenome | biome: human oral; feature: human-associated habitat; material: dental | place: China | collected 2061 ...
CCCGGTAGCTGAGTCCGGTTGGGATAACCGCTGAAAGCATCTAAGCGGGAAGCCCATCCCAAGATGAGTTTTCCTTTCGGTAAGACCCCTTGTAGACTACGAGGTTGATAGGATGCAGATGTAAGTGCTGTAAGGCATTCAGTCGAGCATTACTAATCGGTCGAGCTCTTCTTTTCTTTAATATTTTTGAACTGATGCGTGATTTTTGAAGCCTTCGAATTAACGTCACACTGTGCGGCCCTCAGGGCACGTGAGAAAACCCTTGTGATACAAGAATACCCCTTGTTGGTCAGCGACCATGGCAGGGGAGGCACACCTGGTCCCATTCCGAACCCAGAAGTTAAGCCCCCGAGCGCCGATGGTACTGCGGAGTAAGTCCGTGGGAGAGCAGGACGTCGCTGACCAACAAGGGGCATTTTTATGCTGAGAGGATTTCACCTTTGTGGAGTCCTCTTTTTTTGACGGAATATTCGAAAGTAGAATAAAAATATTTACTAAAAATACATATTTATTATGTGATTTCTTTATATTAGGTATCACAATATTTACATAGTTTTTTAATTTAATACCGTTCACGGAAGATAATTTCTACTATTTGTTGTTATTTAGTTTCAACATTTGTGCATTTCTGAGTATATTTTGTCTCAAATCTGTCTTAAATCTGACCATAATTCTCCTACCGTTCACCTAAACCTTCTCACTTTCTGACAAATTTAGCTTGATTATTTACTCCACATCAAATTTTGAGATGAGAAATGTTAAAGCGCTTGCGGCGCTTGAGAATTTGAATAGTAAGGAGAGCTTTATGGAGTCAGAAAACAGAGAAGTTGTTGGAGTCGAGTCGCTATTAGGTGGTTCTTCTCGCCATGTGATGGGGGACTATAGCAGGATTGTTCCACCTCAACATTTCTTTAGAACAATGGAAAAGACAAAGCGACCACTTGCGCTTTGTGCAGAGCCTTGTATGGGGAAGACCATGTTTCTGCGAGAGCTAGCAGATTATGCGCAGTCAAATGGATGGAATGTGTATGAGATTTCTCTTTCAAGTCTTTCGGCTAAAGAGGCATCTCAGATTCTGTCTAAGAAAAGTACTTCTATCTGCAATGCTAAGAATACAAAAGCTCTTAAAAGGCTAGTTATTATTGACGATTTTCCTCCGTCTGACGAGTATTTTGTTGCTCGTCAGGTTAAATCGATTGCGCGTCTTCGTATGGCTGGATGTCTTGTTGCGTTTTCTTTGCCTCCTGAAGCACGTCAGTTAATTGATGAAGTTCCTAGTGTGTATGTTTTGGGAAAGAACGAGCTTCTCACATTTATGCCTGGAATTGATAATTCTGAACAATCAGTTCTGAATAATATGAGATTGACACGCGGTATTCCAACGCTTGTTTATTCTCTGCCGGTCACATTCTGTGAGCACGGAGATACTAACGTGCCCATTACGTATCAGACTAGTCTTGCATGCGTTGCATCGTATATGCTCAGAAGCTCACTTGGTATTGAGGAACTTAGACTTCGACTTGGCATGATGTTGATTGGTGTTGGTTCGTTTGATGATTTGAGTCGTATATGCGGCCAAGCCGATCTTGAGTATCTGGCTAAGATAGAACAAGATGCGCCATTCTTTGGTGTACACGTAGAAACCAAGCGTTTTTCGTGCCTTCATGTTACATGCTTTGATGTGTTGAATTTTAATAAACAGGAGCTCGTGGCTTTGGCAAGCAAGCATGAAAAACTTATCTTGAAAGCTATAGCTTTGCTGATTGATAGAGAAGATTTTTCTAAGGCTGCATTTGTAAGTTCTCTGGTTAGAGAAGAGATTACCTGGGAAATTGTGCTTTCTCATGCAGCAGAGTTTGTAGATGCTGGATATATTGAGTTGGTAGATAATGCGCTTACTGCTACGCATTCTGATTGCACGCTAGAAAACTCAAGTAAGAAAGCCGCAAAAAGAATGGTGGACGCACTGTCTAATACTAAAAATCCAATAAATTCTAAAGATGCTGATACAACGCTTGAAAACCTTACATCTTTCAATGGTTTTCTCAAGCAAACAGCTTATATGACTTTATTGAAGTTACTTCTGCAAAAGCCCATGTCGCCTTTAAAGGAAGATCCTGAATTAAGCCAGCTGGAGAAAAAAATTGCACTACATAAACGTGCAGTTGATTTAGCCATGCAAGGAAATTTTAAGTATGCCCTTCAACTGTTACTTCTTGAGCAACAGTACGAGAAAACTTCTTCTATAACCTCTTCAATTCAAACAGCCGATATTGAATTGCTTTACGTATTACTAGGTGTGTACCAAAAAGAATTTGACTCTCGTAGCTTAAGTGCACTTTCCTTTCTACAAGAAGGCGAAGCAGGCGCACTTAAGGGTTCTGTTGGGCTACTTAAATGCGCTCGCTATCTTTTTGAAAAGAGCTCTTCTGTAGGTAATTTATATGATACTGAACAACTTATAAGTCAGTCAGAGCTACAGGGTAATCGTATGATTCAAGTGCCCGCGCTTCTTATTGGAGCTCTTCTCAGCCTTAGAAGTAGGGCATACCCTAAAGCTCAGCTCCAGGCAAGAAGAGCGGTAATGCTGAGCAGGGAATGGAACTCAATATATGTGGCGCAGGTGGGAAAGATAATCGAAGATATTGCGGGATTCTTTTTGGGAGTTAAGCCCACAGAGAAGAGTCTTCAAGTAATTACTCATCCATCGCTAAAAACAGCATGTAGAACAATATACAAGGCTCTCTTTAAGAGTGTTAAGGGACACTCTCCTGTCTGGCTTGATGTTGTTGAGTATGGAGTTCCCGAAAATGCCATGTGGCTTATAAGAGCGCTTTTGTCAGATGAATCTGAGTTTCAGCATTGTTTAGAACAGGAAGTCCCAGAAGAATGGCTCTATTATTTACGTTCAAATGAGGGTAAGAGAGACGTAACAAAATGGAGAAATTCTCAACAGGGAACAACGGTTTCCATAACTGGAAACCCTGAGGTAAAGAATTTGCATGTGGGGCGAACAAAGAACGCTCACTCGGGGGTGTACATCGCTCTTCTCGGCAGATTTAGTTTGTCGGTTCAAGGAGAGGAGATTGCTGGAAGAAAAATTGCCTATCGTTCGGCAAAGGCACTGCTTGTGTATTTAGCGCTCGCCCATAATCATATGAGCTTTAGGTCGCAAATTGCACAGCAGATTTGGCCAGAGGCTGATCAAGGACACTGGCAAGAGCGTCTGTATCAAGCAACTCGGGTTATTCGCAAAGAAGTACAGGCAATTCAAAAAGACTGTGAACCCCTAGAGGCATCTCGGATTGAAAAGACACTTGGATTTAATTCCCAGCAAGTAACGGTAGATATTGATATTTTTACGCAGTTAGCAAAGAGTGTGGCGTCATCAAACAGTGATGAAGACATAGTGCATTTGGCAAAGCAAGTAGAGAAGCTTTATCAAGGTGATTTATATCTTCCTGAAGATGAATGCTTTAGGTTTGCAGATCCTATTCGTATTGCTTTGAGAGATCAATACATAGATACCATGGTGATAGCTTCGGCAGCCGCCTTGAGAATTACTCATTATACGCTTGCAGTGCATTTTGCAGAGCTTGCTTATCTTGTTGATGATATGCGAGAAGACACACTCATGGCACTTATTCAAGCGCTTAGAAAATGTGGTCGAGCGCAAGATGCACAACATTATTACGATTTGTATGTACAGAAAAAATACGTTATGAAGCGTAGAAAAATGCCGTCTAAACAGCTTAGGATGATTGCGGGCGCAGAAAAGGGAAAAGAATCAATAGAAACTAGTGGTGGAGAAATAACGAAATTAGGATTTTACGACGCCATGTAGTGTGATTTAAGCAGTTAGACGGGGTATGATATATGGGTTGAATATTGTGTCTATCAATCGAAGATAGATACCCGACGTCAAGGAAAAGCTATGCCTAATTTCCTCTCTAAGATTCTGTCTTTTGGTGCTGACAAGGACCTTAAGGCATATCAACGTATTGTCGAGAAGATCAATGCGCTTGAGCCAACAATGCAAGCAATGAGTGATGAAGAGCTTCAATCTCAGACTGATAAGTTTAAGGCTCGTTATGCCGAAGGAGAAAGTCTGGATGATCTTCTTCCAGAGGCTTTTGCAACGGTGCGTGAGGCATCGGTAAGAACTATTGGTCAGCGTCACTTTGATGTTCAGCTTATCGGCGGTATTGCACTTCACAAGGGTACTATTGCAGAGATGAAGACCGGTGAAGGTAAGACGCTTGTTTCTACTCTGGCTGGTTATCTTAATGCACTGAGCGGCGAGGGTGTTCACATTGTTACTGTTAATGATTACCTAGCTAAACGAGATAGTGAGTGGATGGGCACCATCTACAAGTTCTTAGGCATCACCGTCGGTCTTCTGCAGAACGGCATGCGTCTGAGCCTTAAAAAGCCTGCGTATGAGGCAGATATTACTTATGGCACAAATTCAGAGTTTGGCTTTGATTACCTACGCGATAACATGGTTACTCGCCCAGAGATGCGCGTCCAGCGTGGTCATCATTACGCCATCGTCGACGAGGTTGACTCCATCCTTATCGATGAGGCTCGTACTCCTTTGATTATTTCTGGTGCTGGCACTAAATCTGCTGGTACATATAAAGATTTTGCTAAGGCAGTCCGCGGTTTAATCCCAGACGTTGACTTTGAGATGGATGAGGCTAAGCACACTATCGCAACAACTGAGATTGGTCTCGAGAAGGTCGAGCGTGCTCTCAACATCGACGATATCTATAACGATGAGTCTGGTCAGTTAGTCAATCATCTTCAGCAGGCGCTGAAAGCCGAGTATATGTTCCATCGTGATCAGCAGTATGTTGTCATTGACGGTGAAGTTAAGATTGTTGATGAGTTTACTGGTCGTATTATGGAAGGCCGTCGTTATTCTGAAGGCCTCCATCAGGCAATTGAGGCAAAAGAAAACGTTCAGGTGAGGGAAGAGAACCAGACTCTGGCAACTATTACCCTCCAGAACTACTTCCTCATGTATGACAAGCTCTCTGGTATGACCGGTACTGCAATGACCGAGGACGCAGAGTTCCGCGAGGTTTATCACGTTCCTGTTCAGGTTATTCCACCTAACCGCCCTGTTAAGCGTGAGGATCTTGATGACCTCGTCTATCGAACTATTGACGCTAAATTTGAAGCTGTTGTCAAGGATGTTGAAGAGCGCCACCAAAATGGTCAGCCGGTACTTGTTGGTACCGTTTCAATTGACAACTCTGAGCGTATTTCTCGCATTCTTTCAAAGCGCGGCATTAAGCATAATGTTCTGAATGCTAAGTTCCATGAGCGTGAGGCACAGATTATTGCTCAAGCCGGTCGCAAGGGTGCTGTTACCATCGCAACTAACATGGCAGGTCGTGGTACAGATATTCTTCTGGGCGGAAATCCAGATGTTATGGCAGAAGATATCCTTCGTAATCAGGGAATTGAGCCAGCTGAGGCCACTCAGGAGCAAAAAGAAACTGCTCACAAAGAAGCTAAGGAAATCTGTGCTGCTGAGCGTGAGGCAGTAACCGATGCAGGTGGTTTGTGCGTTATTGGTACTGAGCGCCATGAGAGCCGTCGTATTGATAACCAGCTTCGTGGTCGTTCTGGTCGTCAGGGAGATCCTGGTCAGACCCAGTTTTATCTATCCTTGGAAGATGACCTAATGCGTCGCTTTGGCGGAGATCGCATGGACGGCGTTGCGGCAATGATGCAGCGCTATGAGCTTCCTGACGATATGCCAATCAAGGCAAGGATTGTTACTAAGCTTGTTGAAGGCGCTCAGCGCAAGGTTGAGGAAGTCAACTTTGCAATGCGTAAGAACGTCCTTGATTACGACGATGTTATGAATAAGCAGCGCCAGGTTATTTATGCAGAGAGAAACAAGATTCTTGATGGCAAGGATCTTATGGAACTCATTGAGACGGTTACTGCTTCCACTACTCAGCGTGTTTGCGAGGAGTATTGCTACGGAGATGCTGATGAGTGGGATCTTGAGGGTCTTGAGAAGTGGCTCTCTGAGCTTACTGGTAAGACTGACCTTCCAGAGTTTTCCGAGGATACTAAGTTTGAGCAGCTTGAAGAGGATGTCACTGCATTCGTTCAGAAAACCTTTGACGAGAAAACCCAGAAGCTCGGTGAAGAAGTCATGCGAGAGCTTGCTGCTCAGGTAATGCTTCGTGTTATTGATACTCGCTGGATGGCATATCTCCAGGAGATGGATTACCTGAAGACTGGTATTGGTCTTCGTGGTTTTGGCCAGCGTGATCCTTTGGTTGAGTATAAGACTGAGGCATATGAAGCGTTTACACTGCTTGTAAATACCATGTACGAGGACTTCCTCCGCACTATTCTTCGCCTTGAGTTGGTTAATCGTCCACGTCAGAATGTTGAGGCAGAGGCATTCCAAAATGCTCAATATTCTGGTGGAGAAGAGACTGACGGTGATCAAAAGGCATTTAAGCAAGGTAAGAGCATGCTTAAGAATGCAGCAGCTATTGGCAAGAGCCCACAGGGAACCGGCGCCAGCCAGTCTTCTGTGTCTACGTACCGTAAGTCTGACGATCCAAATCCTTACGTTAATGTTGGTCGTAATGACCCTTGCCCATGTGGAAGTGGCAAAAAGTTTAAGAACTGCCACGGCCGAAACAGGTAATAATGGCTGATACAGAGGTTGTTTCGCTCCAAGCTTTGGCGGAGCGTCTCGTTGAGATAGAAGGGTATCTTCATCTCTCCGAGAAGCGTCAGCAAATTTCAGAACTTGAGGCAAAAAGCGCTCGTCCTGATTTTTGGGATGACGCTGAAGCTGCGCAAAAAGTAATGACTCAGCTAGCGTCACTTCGTGATGATGTTGCTGGTATTGATAGGGCTAAAGAGAAACTCGGCGATGCTGAGGCTGCTTTTGAGCTTGGAACGGAGCTTGGAGACCAAGCATCACTCGATGAATCTCAAGCGCTGGCGGTTTCTCTCGAAAAGGACCTCTCAGAACTTGAACTTTCAAGCTGGTTTACTGATGAACTTGACCATGGTGATGCGATTGTTACCATTAAGCCTGGTCAAGGTGGTCTCGAGTCTCAAGACTGGTGTGAGATGCTTTTTCGCATGTATCTCAAATATTGTGACCGTCGTGGTTGGAAAGTTGATATTAATGATGCTCCCGTTGCAGAGGTTATCGGCCTTGACCGCGCAACTTTTACGGTAAGTGGAAAGAATGCTTATGGCATGCTTCGTGCAGAACAGGGTGTGCATCGTCTCGTAAGAATTTCTCCTACTGACGATAAGAAACGCAGACAGACATCATTTGCTGGTGTAGAAGTTTTACCTGTTCTTCCTGAAGATATTGAGGTTGATATTGACCCTAATGACCTGCGTATTGATGTCTATCATGCGTCTGGTCCAGGAGGTCAAGGAGTTAACACTACGGACTCGGCAGTTCGTATTACACATATTCCAACAGGAACAGTAGTAACCTGTCAAAACGAACGCAGCCAGCTACAGAACAAAGCTGCGGCAATGAATATCTTGCGCAGCCGTTTGTATGAGATTGAAAAAGAGAAACGCGAAGCTGAGCTTGACGAGCTTCGTGGTCCAAAGAGAGAAATCTCATTTGGAAATCAAATTAGGAGCTATGTTCTTTATCCTTATCAGCTTATTAAGGATTTAAGAACGGGAGCAGAAACAGGAAACGTTGAGTCTGTTTTTTCAGACGGCGATCTTGACCAGTTCATCATTGCGTATCATCGCTGGGTTGTTGGCGGAAAGGATTAGTGTGCAACAATCTACTTGGCAAAAGTCCTTTAAAGATTCGTTCTTTATCGTCCTTGGCTGTGCAATTTTTGCAGTTGGTCTTGATGTATTTGAAGTTCCTAACGGACTTGCGGCTGGCGGTATTACTGGTTTTGCAACGGTTATTAGGGCTATTGCTCTGCCCTTTGGATTTGACCTGCCAGTTGGTATGCAAACAATCGTCATGAATATCATTCTGATGGCTTTTGTTGCAAAAAGTGAAAACAAAAAATACTTGCTTAAGAGCGTTGTAGGCTTTCTGATCTCCAGTATCTTTGTCGATCTGTTTGCGCCGTTTTTACCAGTACTTGGCGCCAATGATCTTATGCTTGCAGCTTTGTGGGGTAGTATTATCTGCGGCTTTGGTCTTGGTCTTGTATTTAGGGCGGGTGGAAATACTGGCGGTACAGACATTATTGCTCAAGCAGTTTCTAAGCGTTTTTCTATTCCATCAGGTACCGCAATTATCATCGTTGATATTGTCATTATTATTGCGGCTATTCCGGTCTTCTCGCTAGAAAACGGTCTGTATTCCGCTTTGGCAATCTTTGTTACAGGTAAAATGATTGACTTTGTTATTGATGGACCAAGGTCGGAGCGCTGCGTTTACATTATTTCTTCTGAGCACGACGCAATTGCTCACGAGATTCTATACAACCTCAATCGTGGTTGTACAGAGCTTCAGGCGCGTGGACTGTGGAGTGGTGCGCGCAAGCCTGTTTTGATGTGCGTTCTTGGTCGTACAGAGCTTGTCCAGTTGAAAGTCATTGTTTCTGAGATTGACCCAGATGCATTGGTATTTATTTCAGAAGTACACGAGGCAATTGGCGAAGGCTTTAAATCATTTGAGGCTTTGGAAGGCTAGGCACAGTTTGCCAGTTTGCTGATTAATAAAAGATTTGTGACATCTACGTATAATTAAGCGTAGAGAAATGCAAATAAATTTTGAGATGTAAAAAGGCGACCTTTAAAAGGCCGCCCTTTTGCTGCATTTGTGTAAGAAACAATGAAATACAGATCTTACTTAGCGGGAAGAATTGAAGGAGTGACGCAGACGACATCCTTAAGGCCTGCAGCTTTGAGCTCTTTAATCTGCTCGTCAGTTGCTCCTGTATCGGTAATCAGAAGGTCAATGTCCTCTGCAGAGCCAAACTGGAAGTTAGAAGTAGTACCCAGTTTAGAAGAATCGGCAACAATATAATGTTTTCTAGAGCGCTTTAGCATCTGAGCGTTAATTGCTGGCTCAGGGGATGTTGCAGAGGTAAGGCCAAATTCTCCCGAGAAGCCCGTGCAGCCCAAGAAGCATTTAGCGGCAGTAATGCGCTGGATGCAATCAAGAGCGGTTTCGCCAGTCATGGAAGCACGTGGAGGACGGATATCGCCACCAGTAAGAATGATGGAAAGGTCGCGGATATCCTCGAGCAGTAGAGCCTTGCCATTGTTAGTAACAACGGTTACGTCGTGAGCATCAATCCACTCAAGCATGCCTAGAGCAACGGAGCTCGTGTTGATGAAGATGCAATCGCCATCTTCAACGTAACGAGCTGCTTCACGTGCAATTGCTTTGTTAGAACGAATTTGCCTTGAGCCAGAAGGGCGACCATAAGGATTGAGTAGGGTAGCAATGCCGTATTGACGAGTTAAGATACCACGCTTCTCAAGAAAATCCAGGTCACGCCTAATAGTTAAAGAAGAGACTTCAAAGTGGTCTGCAAGTTCTTGAACGCTTGCCTGTCCCCTTTTTTCTAGCAACTCAGTAATTGCCTCGCGACGTGAATCAACGTAAGCCTTGCTCCTTTTCATAAATGCCCTCCTTTATGAGCAACATTTTTCCTTTGAATGTTCATTCATCAATAAAATAGAACATTATCTGTAGGATATCAAGATATTTCAGAAAATAATAGTATTAAGATATATGAATGTTTTAGATTATAAAAAATTTAACATATAAACTTTACATGGGATAATAGAAAGCCTCTCCGTTATGTTCATAAAAACATGAACATTTGTATAGCTTCATGGACAAAAGATGTGCTGAAAAAATATGAACAACTTTGATAACTGTTTTAACAAAATTGATTGAAGTTAAGAACGTTTCGTGGCATATTATCAAGTTATTAAGACTTGTCATGAGATGGCTTTTGGCCAATTTGTCTCATTAAGAGAAAGGCAAGGTAATGCTGTGTTAAGTGATTATCTTACCGAAGACCTAGTGCAGCTCAATATCGTAGCTTCTAACTGGGAAGACGCAATTAGAAAGTCTGTACAACCACTCGTTAATAATAAAAAAGTAACTGAGGGCTATGTTGATGACATCATTAAAGGTGTCAATGAACTTGGCCCTTATATTGTTATTACCGAGTATGTTGCTCTGCCTCATGCACGTCCTGAGTCCGGCGCACTTGAGCCTGCAATAGGTATTACCGTGCTCAAGGATTCTGTTGAGTTTGGTAGCAAAGATAACGATCCAGTTAAGTTTCTTTTCTCACTCGCTGCAAAAGATAGTGAAGGTCATCTTAGTGCTCTTCAATCTCTTGTCGAATTGCTGAGTGATCCTGATTTCTTTACTCAGCTCGAAAAAGCTCAGTCACCAAAAGACGTTGTGGACCTTGTCCACGCAAAGGAAGGTAGGTTGTAATGGCTGATAAGAAGTTCCACGCACTGGTTTGCTGCCGTGCAGGTATGGGCTCTTCCATGATGCTCAAGATTAAGATTGACCAGGTCATCAAAGAGAATGATCTTCCAATCGAGACTGAGCATGGTAATTTGGACTCGCTGATTGGTTTCAATGGCGATCTTGTTATCACCATGTCTGATCTTACTGATGAGCTCAACGCTGATGAACGCGTTCCTTCTGCAATTGGTATTACCAACATTGTCGATAAGGCAGAGATGAAGGAGAAGCTCACTGCTTGGCTCGCAGAGCACAACGCATAAGCTTCTTTGTATCTTTTTAGCGGGAGTTTCTCGTTATGCAAAGCACATAAGTTGTCTTTGGCAAAAAGCTCTCGCCAAACTTTTGACAAAAGGTACTTGTCATTTGATTTAGGGATCTTATCTGAGTAGGTTCGTCGGTTAATTTGCTGAAAGGGATTAAGCATGCTCAATGCAATTCTCATGCAGCTCAGAGATACAGCCGTCATTATGGGCATTATTGCTCTTGTCGGTCTCTTGCTGCAGAAGAAGTCCGCTGTGGACGTCTTCTCCGGAACTGTGAAGACCATTATTGGCTTCATGATCTTCAACATTGGCTCTAGTGCTATGTCCGCTCAGGTCAACATCTTCAGTGATATGTTTAGTCGTGCGTTCGCTGTTAAGGGTGTTGTAACCCAGGTTGAGGTCGCAACTGCTCTTGCACTGAACACCTATGGTACTGAGGTTGCTCTTGTAATGGTCCTTGGCTTTATCATGAATCTTGTGTTTGCTAAGGTCACCCCATTCAAGTCCGTCTTCTTGACTGGCCAGCACTTCCTGTACTTCTCCTGCGTACTTGCGCTGGTCTTCATTGCTCTTGGTCTCCCAATGTGGGTTACCATTGTTCTTGGTGGCGTCATTCTCGGCTTCTGTGGTGCTGCACTGCCTTCGCTGTGTCAGCCATTTGTAACCAAGCTTGTTGGTGGAGACTCTATCGCAATTGGTCACTTCAACTGCATCGGTTATGCATTCTCCGGTTACGTTGGAAAACTTTTCACTAAGAAGAACGAGAAGGACGGCGAGAAAGAGACTAAGGAGCTCCCAGAGTTCTTTAAGCTCTTCAAGGACTTTGTCTTCTCCGTTGCTCTCTTCATGATTGTTCTATTCTATGTTGTTACTATTGCATGCCTTGTCACCGGTCACTTTGGCGACACCCTTGCAAACAACAAGCCATTCACTAGCTACTTTGGCAACGATATGTGGTGGATTTGGCCATTCCTTGCTGGTCTTCAGTTTGCTGCTGGCATGTCCGTTCTTGTTTACGGTGTTCGCCAGTTCATCGCTGAGATCACCGCTGCATTTGTCGGCATCTCCGAGAAGCTCATTCCAGATGCACGTCCTGCAGTCGACTGCCCTGCAATCTTCCCATTTGCACCAAATGCTGTCATCATCGGCTTCATTGGCTCCTTCCTTGGTGGTCTTGTAGCAATGGCACTTATGGTTGCATTCCACAGCCCAACCATCATGATTCCTGCAGCAGGTATCTGCTTCTTCTCTGGTGGTACTTGTGGTGTTTGTGGTTACGCTTACGGTGGATGGCGCGGTGCTCTTCTTGGTTCCTTCCTGGTTGGCATCTTCTTGACCGCCGGTCCTCTGATTCTCTATCCTGCATTTGCTCAGCTGGGAATTGCAGAGGCATCCTTCCCTAACGTTGACTACAACATCGTTGGTTCTATCATCTACGGCATCGGCTCTCTCTTTGGTCTTGCCTAAGCCTAGATTTCTGTAGTACCTACTCAGCTCTACGGTTTTAGGGCGCTCGTGGAAAGCCCGCGGGCGCCCTTCTAAAAGCTTCACAACAAGGAAAAACATGGCAGACGAGAAGAACAACAAAAGTGTTACCGAATCAGTGCTTGGCGATATGTTTGGTTTAAGCGTTGATAAAAAGCCTGTTCTAGAGCTTCCTGAAGATCAGATAGTTCTAGAGGTTCTAGAAGATAGAACTCGTTTAATGGTTCAGGGAATTCTGTACTTGCTTATGGCGTTTGCTTCTCTTGCTCTGACATTTTTCTTTTGGGTTTACGCTAATGTGAGTGGCAATATCCTGGGTCTTGTGGGTGTTATCGCAGGACTTACTATCACGTGGTTTGCTTCACGAGCCATGGGAAAGCGGTTTAGTCGTTTTGCCAGTGGTATTCATGTTATTGATTTTGGACAGAAAAACGTATTTATATTTGCAAAATCCGACAAGAAAAAAGCGCTTGTCGTTCCTTATACCAAGATTAAAAGCTACAAAATCATTCGACAAGGTAAGGCATTGCGTCTGCTCTTTGAAGGCGCTTGGGTTAGCCATCCTTCAGGGTTTGAATTTGTAGATATCAACCGTCCTTTTATGGCCTCCACTCTTAATGAGATTCAAGAGCAGATTGAGCAGTTTATGGCTCAGCACAAGGTCAAAGAGACGCATTAGCTCATTGTGTAGTAAGTGTCTTTGAGTTTGAGCTCATAGACAGATAAGGAGTTGTAATGGCAACTGAAAAAGAGCAGGTTCAGGAGTTTCTTTCCATTGTGGGAAAGTCACTCCATCAATATGTAGAGAGCATTGATTTTGAAGCACTTTCCGCAGCTAAAAAGCTTATTTTGGACGCAGAGGCAAAGGGCGGTCGTCTGCATGTAACCGGCATTGGTAAGCCAGGTCACGTCTCCGGTTATGCTGCATCGCTTTTCTCGTCAACTGGAACTCCAACCTATGAGCTTCACGGTACCGAATGCGTTCACGGATCTGCTGGTCAGACTCGTCCTGGTGACGTGGTCATTGCTATCTCTAACTCTGGCGAGACAGGGGAGCTTAAGGCTACGGTTACCTGTCTAAAGAACGTCGGCGTACACATTATTGCGCTGACCGGTAACCCAAATTCTTGGCTGGCAAATGAGGCAGAAGTTGCTCTCATTGCAGGTGTTGAGCAGGAGGGTGACTCCATGAACAAGCCTCCACGCGCATCAATTCTGGCTGAGATTATGGAGCTTCAGTGTCTCTCTATTCTGCTTCAGAACGAGTACGGCCTTAATCCAGAGCAGTATGTTAAGTGGCATCCCGGTGGAGCCCTTGGTGCATCTATTCGCGAGGGCAAATAACCCTAGATAAATACTGACAAAACGTACTGAGGAGTTTGAATGTCAACATTTAAGGGCGTTATTGTTCCTATGGTTACGCCGTTTAACCGCGATGAAGAGCAGTCTATTAACTACGAAGCAGCTGAGCAGCTTCTGGAAAAGCTCATCTCTGAGGGTGCTGATGGCATCTTTACGTTTGGCTCTAATGGTGAGTTCCATGTTTGTAGTCCTGACGAGAAGATCAAGTTCTCTAAGTTTATTATCGAGAAAACCGCAGGTCGTCTTCCTGTTTATGTAGGAACTGGAGCTTGCTCAACAAAAGAGGCTCTCTATATGAGCCGCGAAGCAGAGGCAATTGGCGCCGATGCGCTTTCTGTTATTAACCCTTACTTCCTGGGTATTTCTGACCAGCAGTTGATTGAGTACTTTAAGACCGTTGCTGCAAGTGTCAAAATACCTGTCCTTCTATATAACATTCCTAAGGGAACCGGCAAAAATATTTCTAAAGAGGCTGTTGAGCAGCTGGTGAACATTGAAAACATCAAGGGAATTAAGGATAGTTCTGGCAACATTGATAATCTTAAGGATTATTTAGACGCTGCAGCTAGTCATGATGTAGACGTACTTGTTGGCTCCGACGGAAAGATTTCTGAGGCTCATGCCCTTGGAGCTCAGGGAGCTATCGCAGGTACCGCAAACCTTATTACTAAGGTTGTTGTTGACCTTTGGAAGGCTCTTGAAGCTGGAAATGCAGAAGAAGCAGCTCGTCTACAAGCAGAGATCGAGCCAATTCGTGACATCCTTCACCTTGGAAGTACACCTCAAACACTTAAGCGCTCTCTTGAACTTGCTGGATATCCTGTTGGCCCCGCTCGGTTCCCTGTTACTGAGGTTACAGAGTGCATTGACGAGAAAATCTATGTAATGCTCGACCATTACGGAATTGCTCATAATTAGTTATCAAAAATGACGTTTTTCTCGCCTGCTCAATAGGGTAGTTCGGGATACGTTTACAAGGAGATGTTGTATATGAAGATGCAAAAAGCTGCTGTCTCTCAGGCATTGGTTGATACCTGTGCGTTTGCAGTTGTTCGCGTCCCAACGGTTGAGCGTGGCATTGAAATTGCTGAAGGTCTTGCAGAAGGCGGTGTTCATGCAATGGAGATTAGCTACACTCTGCCAAATGCGGGCGAGGTCATTGCTGCAATTAGAGGGCGTCTTGGTGACAAGATGATTGTTGGTGCAGGTACCGTTATGGAGCCAACAACCGCTCGTCTTGCTATTATGGCTGGCGCACAGTTCATTGTTGCAAACTGCGGCTCTGACGAGGTTGCTCGTATGTGCAATCTGTATCAGATTCCTTACGCACCTGGCTGCACTACTATGACTGAAGCAAACCATAGCCTTGAGATGGGCGCTGCATTTATTAAGTGTTTCCCAATTTCTAATGTCTATGGTCCTGAGCTGGTTAACCTCTTCAAAACACCAACTCCTTGGATGCCTTTGATGGCTTCTGGCGGCATTAACCTTGATAACCTTTCTGAGTGGCTTGAGCGTGGTGTTGACTGCTGTGGCATGGGAAGCCTGCTTACTAAGGGTACAAAAGAGGAAATTGCAGCTAACGCAGCTAAGGTTCGTGCCATCATTGATGAGACTCGTGCAAAGATGCAGGTTGTATAACTAGTACATAATCAATGCCATTTTTACGATTGTTCAAACCGCCTCTTTTGTAAATTAGAGGCGGTTTTTCTGTGGATGACCTGCATGACGTGTAACATACCTGCACTTTTGGTAAAATAAACTCTGTATCTGTCTCTTCGGAGTAAGAAAAGGAGCAACTGTGGCTAATCATTTTCGCACTGATGAGCAACAGGAGTCCTCACTTGATGACCGTTTTGGGGTAATTTCTCAAGATGATCTTAGCCAGCTTGATCAGCAGGATGTTGCAACTGATCAAGTCGAAACACAGGACTTTTCTGCTGATGTGCCAGTGGCCCAGGCTGCTGAACCTGTAACAACTGAATCTGATCCATTTGCTTCAGGAGTAGAGCCTGTGCACGTGGTAACTGCAGAGCAGCAAAATAACCCTGAGCAGGCGCCTCTTGATCGCGCAAAGTTCTTTGCTGATCTTGCACAAAATGCGCCTCAGGTTGAGCGTACTGGCACCCCAACCATCTCTTTTAAGGATGCCACTCTTGTGTATCCATCACAGCCAAATCGCCCAGCGCTGGATAACATCAGTACTGATATTTATCCGGGTGAGTTTGTCTTTGTAGTTGGACACTCTGGTTCCGGTAAATCTTCTCTGCTGCGTCTTATTACGCGCGAGCAGAAGGCAACTCACGGACAAGTTATTGTTGCTGGTCAGGACCTTACACGTATGCGTAATTCAAAGGTTCCATATCTGCGTCGTCAGATCGGTACCGTCTTCCAGGACTTTAAGCTTCTGCCTGATAAGACTGTCTATGAGAATGTCTCTTTTGCACTTGAGTGCATTGGCAAACCTCGCTCTGTCATTAATGTGCAGGTTCCTGAGGTTTTGCGTCTGGTAGGACTTGGACAGAAGATGGATGCTTATCCAGATCAGCTATCCGGTGGTGAGCAGCAGCGTGTTTCTGTTGCTCGCGCAATGGTTAATCGTCCGCCACTGCTTATCTGTGACGAGCCTACGGGTAACTTGGACCCAGCAATTTCTTTGGGCATCATGAAACTTCTTGACCGCATTAACCGTGCGGGTACTACGGTTGTAATGGCAACACACGATCGCGAGATGGTTGACTCTATGCGCAAGCGCGTTATTGCACTTGAGGCTGGTCACATCGTCCGTGACCAGGAGAAGGGAGGCTATGGCTACTATGGGGCTCTCTAATTTTGGATACTCTCTACGTGAGGCCGGAAGCCACTTTAGAAGGAACTGGTCTACTGCTCTTGGTGCAATCGTAACCATCTTTTTATCACTGTTCATTATTGGTCTGTTTATTCTTGGTTCTGCCCTTATCGAGAACATGGTAGGCAGTGTCGAGAATCGCGTTACTATCCAGGCATTTCTTTCGGATGATGCAGATCAGTCTGCAGTAACTGCCTTCCAGAAAGAGATTCAGGGTTGGGATACGGTTGAGTCTGTAACCTATAAGAGCAAAGATCAGGCTCTTGAGGAATACCGTACTACTATGAGTTATCGTAATGCTTCTGATGCGGTTTCTGCTCTTGATGGCCAGAATCCTATTCCTGCATCTCTTGTGATTAAGCTCAAGGATCCTAAGGATGTTCAAGACGTTGCCCAGCGCATTGCCTCTTCATCATCTTTTGCGGCTATTGCTGATAACAAGAACAATCCATCCGGCGATGTTCAGTATGGTCGTGAGACCGTTGAGCGCCTGTTCAGCGTTACTGCATATATTCGCATAGGTGCGCTTGCCCTTGTTGGCCTTCTCGTGTTTGTTGCGTTTGTCTTTATTAACAACACTATTCGCCTGGCTATTAATGCTCGCCGTCGTGAGATTGCAATCATGCGTCTGGTTGGTGCATCTAACGGCTTTATTCGCGGACCATTCCTTATGGAAGGCGTGCTTGAGGCACTTATTGGCGCTCTTCTCGCCATTGTTGTTTTGGTTGTTGGAGCTCATTTCCTCCTTCCTGTTATGGCAGAGAGCATGACCTTCTTGACCTTTGCTATTCCTGCAATAGTCATGTGGGGTATGAGTGGACTTTTGCTGCTCTTGGGTTTGCTGCTGGGACTCTTTGGTTCCGCTATTGCTATGGGTCGTTATCTGAAGGCATAGCAACCAAGCAACTTGATGCTTCAATTGCCAAAGTGAAGTATCAATTAAGAAAGTTTTTTGCATAAAGATTGCAAGGTAAGACCTCGTGAAAACCGTTCACGGGGTCTTTTTACGTTAAACGGTATTTACCAATTTGCAGGTAGAATGGTATTTTTAAGAGTAAATTGTTAGGCCACGTACTTGAATGGGGGCCAAGTATGGAGACCAACCTGCATAAATTCCAAGCTTTTACTTCTGCGGCATATCACAGTAGTTTTACGGTGGCTGCAGAAGAATTAGGATGTACTCAGTCATCAATTAGCCGTATGGTTGCAAGTCTAGAAAAAGAATGGGATGTACGCCTGTTTAATCGCCATGGTGGTTATGTCAGTCTTACGCCTGAGGGGAAAACGCTTTTGCCAGTTGCAGAAGAGGTATGCCAGGCATACAGCAAACTGAGTAATCAAGTTAATCGCGTCAGTGCTATTGAGATGGGTAATCTTGTTATTGCTGCGCCTTCCAGCTTCCTTTCGCGAGCACTTCCAGGCTATCTTAAGAAGTACATGACTGATCATCCAAATATTAAAGTTGAAGTTATTGAGTGCACTTATGGAGAAGCCCTTCGCCTTATTAGTAAGGGTAAGGTGGATATTAGTTTTACTATGACTCGTGCAACCGAACAGGGATTTACTTCAACTTTATTTGATCATGACGAAGTTATCGTTGTTTCTCAAAAAGGACATTACGAGAAGAACCTTGAGACGATTCCTGTTAAGCGCCTTATTGAAGAACCTTTTATTGTTGATATTGAGACAGCTCCTTTGCTTCAGAAGCAACTTAAGAATGCGCGCATGACATTTGCATCATCGGATTCGTTCACCATTATGTCTATGGTAGAGTCAGGTCTTGGCGTAAGTTTGCTGCCACTTGAAGCAACAAAAGGTACAAATTTTGATATTGATGTACATCATCTTGAGACTCCCGTACATCGCAATGTTTTTATTACACATCGTGTAAAAGGCGAGATGTCACGCACTACAGAAGAGTTTTTAAAGTATTTAAGTTAAAGATTGATACATAGCTGCGTACGTTAACTATTTGAAAATTGCATAACTGTTATTAGATTTCGGTAAAGATGTAAAAAGATTTAACTACCGCTCGCGGTTGTAGCCTTTCCGCTTACGGGTTTATCTGACGCCCAGAGGGCGCTCCTCCTTTTTTCGAATCGCTTCGGATGTAAATATAGATTTATCAAGTTCTTCGTCCGAGTAATTACGGGAAGGAGTGGGACATGGCAGAAAATGCCGAGGCACCTGAGATGCAAAAGTCGTTGAGTCTATTCAACTTCTTTACCATCGGATTTGGTGCGATCATTGGTACCGGATGGGTGCTCCTGGTAGGCGATTGGATGGTTCTTGGTGGAGGACCATTCCCCGCGATGATCGCATTTGCAATTGGCGCAATTTTCCTTGTACCAATTGGATGTGTTTTTGGCGAGCTCACTGCTGCTATTCCAATTTCTGGTGGCATCATTGAGTACGTCGACAGGACATTCGGTCGTCCGTTGGGTTTCTTAACCGGCTGGATGCTCCTTCTGGGTAACGCTCCACTGTGCCCTTGGGAGGCAATTGCTATTTCCACGCTTCTCACTGACCGTTTTGGTGCATTCCCTGTTCTTTCTTGGCTAAGGTCCGTTAAGCTTTACACCATTCTTGGCGCAGATGTTTACTTGTGGCCAACAGTCATCGCTCTTTGCTTTGCTATCCTGGTTATCTTCCTTAACTTCAAGGGAGCTGGTGCAGCAGCTAAGCTTTCGAGCTTCCTGACTAAGGCTCTTCTTACTGGTATGATTCTTGCAATGGTTATCTCCTTTGCAACTGGATCTCCAAGCAATGGACTCCCACTCTTCTCCCAGGCAACTGAGGTTGCTAGTGGCGAGGGTACAAAGGCTACCAGCTTCTTTGGTGGCATCATTGCAGTACTTGTTATGACTCCATTCTTCTACGCTGGTTTTGACACCATTCCACAGCAGGCAGAAGAGGCTTCTGCTGACCTTGACTGGAAGAAGTTTGGTATCATCCCTGCACTTGCACTTATGGCATCTGGTATCTTCTATCTCATCTGCATCTATGCATTCGGAACCATGATTGACTGGCACGAGTTTGTTAAGTCTTCTGTTCCTGCACTTGCAGTTCTCGAGCGCATCAACCTGTTCTTCTATATTGCAATGCTCATCATTGCAACACTTGGACCTCTGGGCCCAATGAACTCCTTCTTTGGTGCTTCTACTCGCCTGATGCTTGCTCTTGGTCGTAAGAAGATGCTTCCAGAGTCCTTCGCAAAGATTGACCCTAAGTCTGGCGCACCTCTGACTGCAAACCTGTTCATGGCTGGTCTGACCCTTGTTGGTCCATTCCTTGGCCGTAACATGCTTGTTCCTTTGACCAACGTTGCTTCTCTCGGCTTCATCTTTGCATGCACCATGGCCGGCGTTGCCTGCCTGCGTCTGCGTCAGACTGAGCCAGACCTGCCTCGTCCTTACAAGGTCAACGGTGGTATCGCAGGTATCATTGCTGCAATTCTTGCTGGTAGTATCATCATCGCCCTGATGGTTGTTCCTTTCAGCCCTGCAGCACTGAAGCCAGTTGAGTGGATTATCACTATTACTTGGATTGTTATTGGTATGGTCATCTTCATGATCTTTGGTCGTCAGTTCCAGAAAGCGGCAGCATAAGTTGCTGACAAGCTCTAAAGGTTTTATCGGTACGTTGAAGTAAGCACGTTATTTGTTTCTTTAGTTTGGGTTTTTGCGCTCAAAAAGGGTGAGCGCAGAAAGATAGTTTTTATCATTTACTAGAGGGGGAAAGAAATGAGTAAGATTGCTTTTGTAGGCGGAAAGCTCGTTGACGGCACTGGTGCCGCTCCTGTTGAGGATTCTCTTGTTCTCGTAGACGACAAGAAAATTGCTTATGCTGGTCCTCGTACTGAGGTTCCAGAGGGCTATGAGGTCCGTGATATTCAGGGCCGCACCATTATGCCAGGTCTTATCGATACTCACCTACACTTCTCCGGCAACCTGACCGACAACGATAACGATTGGGTTATCGAGTCCGTTGCTCAGAAGCAGGCATGCGCAGTTAAGCAGTCATGGGACGCTCTATCCCACGGTCTTACCACCGTCTGCGAGATTGGCCGCAATGGTATCGCAATTCGTGACCTCGTTAACATGGGCGTCATGGAGGGACCACGTATTTTCGCTACCGGCCTTGGTTTCTGCCGCGTTGCTGGTCACGGCGACTGCCACCAGCTTCCACAGCAGATTTCCAAAGAGGGACATCCTTGGGGCGACCAGGTAGACGGTCCTTGGGATCTTCGTAAGGCAGTTCGTCGTCGTCTGCGTGAGAACCCAGACGCAATCAAGATTTGGGCAACTGGTGGCGGCATTTGGCACTGGGACTCCGGTCGCGATCAGCACTACTGCTACGAGGAGATTAAGGCAGTTTGCGACGAGGCAGCAATGGTTGGCATTCCTGTTTGGTCACACTCCTATAACAGCTTCTCCGCAGCTTATGACTCTGTCCGCTGCGGCTGCGAGCAGATGATTCACGGCTTTGAGCTTGATGCAAAGACCATGGACCTTATGTGCGAGCAGGGTACCTTCTTCACTCCTACCATCGGCTTCCTGCCAACTTGGTACGGAACTTATCCACCAGAGTGGACTCCAGAGCTTGACGCATTCCCAGGCGATACTGTTGTCGAGAAGGGCCTCAACCGTACATATGAGAACCTCCGTGCTGCTAACGAGCGCGGCGTCACTCTCACCATTGGCTCCGACTCCTTCAGCTTCGTAACTCCTTACGGCTGGGTCACCATCGACGAGATGTATGACTTTGTTGAGAAGGCTGGCGTCACCGTTCTTGAGACCATTAAGGCTGCTACTCTTAACGGCGCAAAGATGGTTCACCACGAGGATGAGTTTGGCTCCCTCGAGGCTGGCAAGCTTGCTGACCTCCTGGTTGTCAAGGGCGACGTTGCTAACAACATCCGCGACCTTACCCCAGATAACATGGAAGTTATCATGAAGGAAGGCAGCGAGGTTATTCGCGGCACCTTCTAAGAGGTAAACAAATCCTTTTTGGAGCCCCAATGCAGTCTCTGCATTGGGGCTCTTTTTGTGTGCAGATGAAAGTGAGAAACCCGACGAGAAACACGGCAAAATATCTGACAAGAACCAAACAGCCCTTGTTCTATCTGCGCTTCGTCTATCACAAGTCACTTTAGGGTACAAATTTGAAGGTTTATTTGGTCAGCGTTAAAAATCGCTGACTTTCTGCCTGTAGGAGGATTTTTGGCTAGAAAACGCATACATAAAGGAAATCGTCGTCAGGGACGTGCAAAAGTCTCAAAGCGACCATCAACGCTGCTTACGGGCACGTTGAGCCTTTCTCGCCCAGGAGTTGCTACCGTAAGCACCTCTGAGGGAACCTATGCGCTGGCAAAACATGGTATTCATGAGGCTATGCACGGAGATGAGGTTCAGGTTTCACTTGTCTCGGAAAAGGGAAAGACTCCTCTAGCAAACGTGCGCTTTGTGCTTACGCGAGCTACTCAGACGTTTTTGGGCATCTACCATGATGCCGGACCGCTTGGTGCCGTAGTGCCGTTGGATAGTCGTATTCAGCGAGATTTCTTTGTACTCCCTGAAGATCCTTCTGTTGGACGTCATTATGTTTTTGAGGGTGACGTGGTTGTTGCACGCATTACTGAGTACCCAACACGCAAAAGTGCTGCTGTAGTTACTATTGAGCGGCGTGTGGGATCTGCCGAAGACTTGGACATGAACGTTGAGGCAACTATTGCTTCATATGGTTTAGCAACAGAATTTTCCGTTAAGGCACTCAGACAAGCCGAAAAAATCTCTGTTGACGCAGATAAAGCTCTTGCAGAAGACGCTTCAAGGCAGGATTTGCGAGAAGAGCTATGCATCACCGTAGATCCTGCGGATGCTAAAGACTTTGATGACGCCGTTGGTGCGCGCAAGCTTGAAGATGGTAGCTTTGAGCTCTGGGTTCATATTGCAGATGTGGCACACTACGTGAAATGGGATTCTCCCATTGACCTGGAAGCTCGCATGCGCACCTGCTCGGCATATTTAGTTGACCGTGTATTGCCCATGCTGCCAGAAAAGCTGTGTAACGACGTGTGCTCTCTGCGACCAGCTGAAGACAGGCTGGCTATGTCGGTAAAGATGAAGTTGAGCGGCTCAGGAAAGATTCTTGGCGCAACCGCTATGAATTCCGTCATTCGTTCAAGAGCAAGACTCAACTACAACCAGGTAGATAGCTATCTTCAAGGAGATGTCTCGGCGCTTGATTCCGCCGTGCCTAAAGAAGATGCTGGTGCGATCAAAGAAATGATTGACGTGCTCAATCAAATCAGAGCACTGAGAGAAGAAATTCGCGAGAAACGCGGCTCAGTAGATTTTGAGAGCGTAGAAACACGCGTGGTACTTGACGAGAATAACAAGCCTGTTGGTGTGTCGGTGCGAGAGCGCACTCAGGCAACAGGGCTTATTGAGGAAGCAATGCTTGCGGCTAATGAGAGCGTTGCTCATATGCTCAGTCAGCATGACCTAGAGTCGGCATATCGAGTGCACGAGCAACCTTCTCCAGAATCACTTAAGCTTGCGGTTACTCCGCTTGTAGCGATGGGCGCTCTTGAGCCAGGTGTTGCGTCTCGCATTGCCATTGGTGATCAAACAGCATTGCAAGAAGCGCTGGAGTCAGTTCATGGCACACGTTATTCTCGCGTGGTAAATGCACAGCTGCTCAGGGCTCAAAAACGAGCTATCTATTTGCCTACAAACCAGGGTCACTTTGCCTTGGGAGCAGATGCGTACTGTCACTTTACTTCACCAATTAGGCGCTATCCTGACGTGATAGTACACCGCACATTAAAACGATTGCTTCGCGGTCAGACAGCAACTCGCGCGGAGCTGAGTGCGCTAGCGGATATTTGCAGCACGTGTTCTGAGCAGGAGCGCAAGGCGGACGCGGCAGCTCGTGCTACGCAAAAGATTAAGCTGGCTGAGTACTATCAGAGTCGTCTGGGAGAAGAGACATGGGGAACCATTGACGGCTGCGAGCGTTTTGGTCTGTTCATTACGTTAGATGATACCTACGCCGATGGGCTTCTCGCCGTTAGGGATTTGGGCTATGAATGGTACGTGTATGAGCAGGAGACGTTGGCGTTGATAGGGGAATCAACGGGTAAAACATACCGCATTGGCGGACGTGTACGCGTGAAAATTTCTGGCGTAAATGTGGCTCGTGGTCAGATTGATTTGGCACTTGTGGAATAATAAGCAGGTAGATTGCGTGCAGGTTTATAAAGTGGCTGCACATATGATTGCTTGATTGATATTGAATGATAGGTGAGTGAGATGGCACTTTCGGCACTTTCAGATGAGCTGACACGCGCTGAAGGCATGATGATGCAAGACCAGAACGAGGAGGCGCTTGAACTGCTGATTCGTTTGGCTGAAGACGCTGAGGAGTATGTAGATCGCAACTGCCAAACCACAGATGAAGTGCAGTATTTTGCGTTCCCAACGCTCTTCGACCGCTTAGCATATAGACGCGTGGAGAATGATCCTCGCAAGCTTGAGGACGTTAATGAGCCGTTTGATCGTCTGTACGGAGATCTTGCTATGGCATACGTACGAACTGGCGATTACGAAAACGCTATGACCGCTCTAAAGACTGCCATTCGTTGGAACCCAATGAACTGCGGATTTAGGCTTGATTTGGCTGATTTGTTTAAGATCGCAGGAGATATTCGTGAGCACATGGCTTTGACGTTTGGCGTTTTTGAGCGCGCAAGCGAAGCAAGGCATCTAACCAGGGCGTTTTTAAACTTTGCTTCATGGTTTGAGGCTCAGGGTAGGCTTGAGCAGGCTGCAGCATGTCTAAGAGCTGCTCGTCGTCTTGAGGTTAAAGATAGCACTCTTGAGGCCGCACTTGACCAGGCTAAAGGTACCCCCAAGGACCCTGATGGTCTTACCGATGAAGAAGCAAATGATCTACTTGAGACAGAGGGTCTACCAACAGGCGCTAATGCAGAGATTGCGGTTTGCCTGCTTATGTGTGCGCAGGATTGCGCTGCTATGGGGGATAGAGCTACCGCAACTGAGATGACCATTCGTGCGCGCGATCTTGTAGGCGAGCAAGCGGCTCTTGCACTCTTGCAACTTGTTCGTGACGCTGCTATCTCCGAGGGCTTCACCGCGGGTGGTAATCCCATATCTGATGACGCGTCTCGCAATGCATCTGGCGAGAAAACCGATGCAGCAGAAACTTCAGACGGGGAAGGCAAGTAAGTATGGCCGAAAACCAGGTGAAACAACAAGGCAAGAAGTCGATTGCGCGCAATCGCTCTGCTCGTCATGAGTACGAGATTGGCGAGACCTTTGAGTGCGGCCTGGTGCTTACTGGTACCGAGGTCAAGAGTTTGCGCGAGCGTGGTTGCCAGCTAACCGATACATTTTGTCTCATTCGTGACGGCGAGGCATGGATTCACGGTATGCATTTGCATCCGTACACAAATGGTGGTGTGTGGAACGTTGACCCAGACAGAAAGCGTAAACTGTTGCTTCATCGCAGGCAGATTGACTATCTTGACGGAAAGCTACGCCAGAAAGGTCTGGCATTGGTTCCGCTTGAAATCTATTTTGACGAGCATAACCGCGTTAAGCTGCTGATTGCGCTTTCGCAGGGTAAAAAACTCTACGACAAGCGTGCGTCTGCAGCTAAACGTGATTCTGACCGTGAGATTCAACGAGCCCTTAAAGAGCGTAGTCGCTACTAAAAGAGTAGCTAGGAGCACGTTCGTGGCCGGGAGAACGAGTGACGCTAGGAGAGCGTTGATTTTCTCGCCAAAAATTTTTCGTGCATATTTTATGAGAATCATTCCTATTTTTGGAATAACGCTTCAGAATCACTCAAGATTTGTTACTATCTGCATGAACACTTAACTGTGGATAAGGGCCACGGTTAGTTGTCGCGCGCGTTAACTGCGCAAATAGAAGGAAAAGCGCATAAGCGCTTGGAGAGAGGAATAAAAATGGCAGAGAAAACTTACAAGTTTGTTTGCACCGTTTGTGGCTATGAGGTTGAGGTTGACACTCCAGAGCTTCCTGAGGACTATGTTTGCCCAGTTTGTGGCGTTGGTCCTGAGATGTTTGAGCTCGTCGAGGAGTAAACTCCCCACAAATGAGACAAATAGGTTATCTATGCAAGATTGCATTTTGGTAACCTCTTTGGAATTACCCAAACAAAATCGTAAAAGCGATGTAGGATTTAACCTACATCGCTTTTTGTATACGTTTACGTGATATGTGTTGCTGATGTGCGCAATTTGGTTGGAGTACTCTTGAAGCATGCACTACAAATGTCAGATTCGGTGGAAGTTGCTGCATTTCTAGCCTTCTCGGGCGGAGTTATGGATGCCTATTCCTACCTGGTACGCGGTGGCGTTTTTGCTAATGCTCAGACAGGAAATTTGCTGCTTTTGGGCGTTAATTTGACCAGCGGATCGTTTGAAAAATGCCTCAAATACGCTCTGCCAGTTTTGGCATTTGCCATAGGTATTGCTCTTTCGTACGCTATTCGGGCTATTGCGCGAGAAGAGCATCTGCACTGGAGGCAGCTGGCGGTTATTGTAGAGATTGCGCTCTTAAGCGTTGTTTCTTTGCTTCCAACAGACATGAACCTGCTGGCAAATAGCTTGACTTCACTTGCGTGTGGCATTCAAGTTCAGGCGTTTAGAAAGCTGCATGGACATGCGTTTGCTACTACTATGTGTATTGGTAACCTTCGTGGTGGAACGCAAGAAATAGCAGCATATATGCACACGCATGAGCCTGTACATATTGAGATTTCACTACTTTATTTTGGAACTATTTTCTGTTTTGTATTTGGCGCAGTAATAGGTAACTTACTCATTCCGCTTATGGGCACTCACATGATTTGGCTTTCACCTGCGGCGCTCTTGGTAGTTATTCTGGTCATGTTTATTGATCGCGAGAAACAAGTTCTAAAAGCTCATGGTAAATCTGTAAAGTAAGCCATTTTCAAAGATAGTCATATCTTTTTTGAAAAAATAACAGCTCATGGGGTATACTCTCTACACTTTGAATTGTGGGCTTAGTATTGCATTCGCAATTCGAGCACATTGAAAACTGCATGGTGGCAGTTTCTCTCATTATTGGGGGTGACTGGATTCGACAAGGTGAGTTTGCGGTGGGCAGCAAGCCGTGGTCTCCTCGCCACGTAAAACAGGGGTAACGTCAAATTGAATTGACAACACTCTTACTTTTGAGCCTCAGATGGCTCTCGCTGCTTAATTTAAGTTCAGCGCGTCTAACTGGGAATTGCTCCCGTTTTCAGGGTGACGTCATTTTAGGGGGATGCTTGTAAGGACGTAGTTGGTATGCTTTACAAAAAGATTGAACCAGCTGGAGTACTAAACGCCTGTTACTAAGTGTGCGGTATTTGAGATGTAATTAGTAACTGAGCTTGGAGACACCTGCCTAGGATTTGCTTTGGACCGGAGTTCGATTCTCCGCACCTCCACCATATATTCGTTACGCATGAATGGCAGAATTTCTGTGATTTATGAGTACATCTATATCTTTGCATCATTTTGTCGTTGTAGAACGCACAGTAAAACCGTATTCCAGTCTGCTTGGAATGCGGTTTTACTGTTTATTAGTATGGTTTTACGTTAGCGTCTGTTTTTTTATCCGTTCAGCAGGAGCTTAAATGACTGATAGTGATTTAGTAGTATTATTTTAGTTAACCGTATCTAACTTAAAGGAGAAGTATATGAAGCCCGATTATAAGAACTGGTTTCCAAAGGGAATGGTATATGGGTTCTTTTCCGGAACTGCTGTTTGCTTAGCTTTTCTTTTTATAGTGCTGTTTGTTGACTTTATTCCTATGAAGTCCTTTCAGACTATGCTTGCTTTAGTTTTTGGCGTTCTCTCTGTGATTATGATTGTAATAAGTATCTGGGGATTTAAGATGCACCAAGCCTTCTCGTATGATGGAAAACGTCAGATGTCTCGGCAGATTATTGAAGGAGTAGCTAGCTACATTACTATTCCAGCAGGAGGCAGGGGATTGGATGTTGGATGCGGCAGCGGAGCTCTTGCCATTGCTGTTGCGAAGAAAAATCCAGATGCGATGGTTATTGGTATTGATCGTTGGGGCAAAGAGTACGCCTCGTTTAGCAAAACACTTTGCGAGAATAACGCAAAAGCGGAGAGCGTTACAAATACAAGCTTCTTTCCTGGCGATGCCGTGAATTTGAATTTTGAAGACGAATCTTTTGATGCTGTTTTTAGCAATTATGTTTATCACAACATCCCTAGCAGCAATCGTCAAGAAATCCTATTAGAAACACTGCGCACGCTTAAAAAGGGTGGCGTATTTGCTATTCACGATATTTTTTCTCAGAATAAATATGGAGATATGCATGCGTTTCTAGTTACGTTAAAGTCTATGGGCTATGAAAGCGTAGAGCTTATTGATACTACCGAGGGCATGTTTATGACTTCAAGAGAAGCTAAATGGATGGTGCTCTCTGGATCAGCGTTACTTGTGGGAAGAAAATAGAGTTAGGACATTACTGTGTCAAGGAACGCTACAAGATTTCAAAAAGTGCTGATGTCTTGGGTTTATCGCGGTAAAGAAATTTTTAAACCCCTTAACACTGGTACTATCGATGAGCATGTTGCTTGCATTAGAGAGTACGTTGCTAATATTTTCTTTTATACAAAAAATAGTACAACCATAATGATTGATGCAGGATACAACTATGATTATCTGCAAGAAAAGATGGGTTGGCTGGGAATAGATCCCCAGAATATTCAACACATTTTAATTACTCATCAAGATACTGATCATGTTGGTGCTATTGAAGCTGATAGTAATCAGCTGTTTAGTCATGCTCAGGTTTATATTGGTGATATTGAAAATAGATATTTAACGGGAGAAGTCCGTAGAAGAGTAATGAATGGCTGGTATAAAGTGCCAAAAGTAACCATTCCAAATAAAAAGACGCTTTTGCATGATGGGGAAGTTTTTGAAATTAATGGCATAAAAATTGAAACTATCTTAGTACCCGGTCATACGTGGGGTCATGTGGTGTACTTGATTGATGATGAGTATTTATTCACCGGTGATACTATCTGGTTTGGCGCAGATGGCGGCTATAGTTTTATTAACAAGCTTGCAGAAGATAATCAACTTGCTGTTGAATCGCTTGCAAAACTAGAAAAAATTCTACGACAGAGAAAGCTCAATCCTAAAATTTTTACTGCTCACACAGGTTGGGCAGATAGTCTTGATTTTGCCTTTGCTCATACTGGCGAGGTCTGTAACGCAAATAAACCTGTCAAGGTTCACGACCCCAAGGCTCCCTACGACGCATATGATGAGCGCGATGACACTCGTGAAAGTGCGGTTAGCATACCGCTTCTTCCATGTAATCGATAGCGTTAAGCCAGTAAGGGCCACAAGGATCATATGGTAATCGGTAAGGACTATATTGGTATTCTGCAAAGACTCTGCTAGAAATAACAGAGTCTTTTTTGTGCTGGCAGAAAGTGATTAAAGTTTCAGAATTTCTCATTGACATATTCCACAAGTGGAACTAATATTATAGTAAGATATTCAACAAGTGGAATATAAGGAGATGAGAGATATGCTTAAGCAAGGAATCCTTGGTCTCTTAAATTACAGCGATATGACTGGCTATGAGATTAAAACAATCTTTCAACAGTCACTTAATTATTTCTGGACTGCTCAGACAAGTCAGATTTATAGAGAGCTTCAGTCACTTGAAAAAGTCGGCTGGGTTACCTCGACACATGTTACCCAAAAAGGAAAGCCCGACAAGAAGGTTTTTTCGATAACTAAAGACGGTAAAGAAGAGCTGCAGAGGTGGCTTAGAGAAGATTTGCAATCCTCGGTACTGCGCATTCCGCTTTTGATGCAGACATTTTTTAGAAGTGAGTGCTCCTATGAAGAGAACCTTGCGTACTTTAGACGGATTGCAGATAACGCCTCGTCATTTCCTGGCGGGCGAGAGCTGGCAGTTAGTGCGGTAAATGCGTATGCAGCTCAAATGGGTAACCCAGAAAAGTCACTGTTTTGGAAATTTACTATCGAGTACGGCAAGATGCACGATGAAATGCTTAAGACTTGGAGCGAGAAGTGCATAAAAGAGTTGGAGGAACAACATGAATGTACTTCTCATTAATGGTAGCCCTAAGGGCAAGGCAAGTAATTCTCTTAGACTTGCAAAGAGTTTTATTGAGGGCATCTCTGAACAGCATAAAGATAAAAACGTAACTGTTGAACAGCTCGATGTTGCTGCCATGGATATTAAGCCATGCAAAGGATGCTTTCACTGCTGGAAGAATACTCCAGGTCAGTGCATTATGTCTGATGATGAGAACAAAGTTATTCAGCAACAGCTTTGGGCTGATCTGATTATTTGGAGCTTTCCTTTGTACTATTTCAACGTGCCTGGGATATTGAAGAATCTTATTGATCGCCAACTTCCCATGAACCTTCCTTTTATGAGCGATGCAAAGAGAGGATACGGGAGCGGCGCTCATGAGTCTCGTTACGACATGACCGGAAAGAAGCACGTTTTAATTTCTACCTGTGGATTTTATTCTGCAGAGGGTAATTATGATAGCGTTTCTAGGATGTTTGACCACATTCTTGGTCAAGGTAATTACGAGAGCATTTTCTGCGGACAGGGTGAGTTATTCCGTGTAAAGGAACTTTCTGCACGTACCGATCAGTACCTTGCGCTTGTTAAAAAGGCTGGTGCAGAGTATGCACAGTACGGCATAACAGAGCAGACAAAAGCCGAGCTTAAAGTCTTGCTGTATCCAAAAGAGATGTTTGAACAGATGGCAGATGCAAGCTGGGGTATTTCTCGTGACGCAAGTGTTCAGAGTAGTGGAAAAGCTGGCGAGAAACCCGTTGAGCAGGTTCCGCCTGATGCTATTTTTACTCGTCAGATGGCTGCTTTGTACAATAAGGATGCATATGATGGCAAAGATCGTGTTGTTGAGATGAACTACACGGATCTTGGTCGTAGTTACCAGATTTTCTTGGGTAAAGACGGTAGTAAAGTTTTTAATGATGGCAGTTTGATTACTACTACAAAACTTAACACTCCATTTGAGGTTTGGCAGGCCATCTCTAGAGGAGAAATAAGTGGACCAGAAGCGTTAGGCAAGCATTTATACACCGTTGAGGGAGATTTTTCCTTCATGATTGATTGGGATAAATATTTTGGACCCGCTCCTGGTAGCTCTTCTGGAAATACACAGAATACATTGTCTGATGAAGCGAATAGCAAGCAGAAAAATCCACAAATGATTACAATGCTGATCCCTTGGATTGTTTTCTGGACTGCAACGTCGTTTGATTCACAGATTGGCGCTATGATTGCGCTGCTTGTTACTACTTTGATGCCGCTTATTATGAGAAATGTTAAATTTACCATTTGGGATAGAATTTCATTTGCCCTCGTTGGCGCATTGTCTGTAGGCATATTTATGGGCGGAAATGGTGGTTTCAACCTTATTGTTGATTTGGGATATCTGTCCTTTGGCCTCATGTGGCTTGTGTCATGCATCACCAAAGATCCTCTTTGCGCTGCATATGTAAAATATAGCTATGGAGGAGATATTGCCTACAACAATCCGCTTTTTATGAAGACAAACTATATTTTGGCTGTATGTTGGGGTGCTGTGTACGTATTAACTGCAATTTGGAGTTGGCTTGCAGTTCAAAATGGAGTAGGCAGTATTTTGATTGTTGTAAACAACTTGGTTCCCATTTGTATGGGCTTATTTACCGCTTGGTTCCAAAAGTGGTATCCAGCTAAGATGGCAAGTGGAAAGTAAACAATGTTGGAAGGGGTTGGTACGCCAACCCCTCATTTTTTGTCTTTCCAGCATTTTGCTTTACCATAGACTTTCATAAGGAGATGATACGACATGGATAAAGCAGCTCGACGCATTAGAACAGTTTCAATGGGTTTTCTTATTTCGGGAATTTTAAGCATTCTCATTGGTGCGTACTATCTGTTTGTGAAAGCCGGCATTCCTTATCAAGATCCTCCTCTTAAGTTGCAAATTCAGTATGCAGTTAATATGGGTATTGGTGAAAAAATGTTCTTGCTAGGTCTCACCACATTGTTTATTGGTTGTATAGGCATTACTGTTGCATGGATTTGCACTAAGACAGAGAAGATTCAGAAGCCAAAAAACTATTAAATAAGAAAATCTCTTTGGTGTAAGAATTAGGATATCAATAGATTGCTATTGTTCGAGTAACAACGTAGTACTTATCAATTGGATTTACTTTTTATGTGAATATGACTTTTTCTTAAATTTTGGCTACTATTACGTAACAAGATATAAGAAAATAAAACTATATTCTGCACATCTTTCAGAGAGGCAATCATGAAAAAGAGCTTTCTTAAGAGAATCTCGGTTTTTCTAACCATGATTATGGCATGCTTGGTTATGTTTGTTAACACAGCTCAGGCATTTGATCGCCAGAAAGACGATAGTGATCTTACTCAGATTAACATCTATCAGTTCACTATGACCAGGGATAACATGACTGTTCTCTCACAAGGGGATGGGGTCAAACGCGTGGAGATTCCTGCGTCAGATACAGGTAATCTTCCTTCAACAGCTTTTGTTATGCAGCCTACTAAGGATGGCTCTAACCATCAGTATAATCAGCCACTTTCATTGAAGTTTTCTAATGCTGGCACCGTTGATGGTAAATCCGTTGATGTTTATGTAACGGTTAATTCTTTGGACCTTACCCTTAAAAATACAAATGCAGACTACAATAATCCTAATAAGACTGATGTTCCGTTTTTGACTGTTGATGAAAACTGGGGAACAAAGTCTTTCTCGCTTATGGATTATATTGATGTGAGTCATCCTAGTTACACAGCAGATATGTATAGATCCTATGCGATTAACGCTAATGTAACTATGGAATTAAGGTACTCTGATGGAACGCCGTGTAACCTTAAACTTGTCATGCAGCCAAGTGATATTGACGTTTTAAATGGCGGCACAAATGAGACTTTTTCTCTGGTAAATGCAGAAGGCACTGTTGACAGTATTGTTATGAGCAATAGAAATGTCCTTGCTGAAACTACAAATGGCAATAAAATAACGTGGAATCCAACCCGTCCAACTTCTGGAGCCGATCAAGAAAAAAATCTTGCGGGTTTTGCTGTTAGGTCAAAGTCCAATTCATTAACCTTTGAGTCTACAAGTGCTGCTACAAGTGGTAGCCTTTTTGGTGCTTATACTGAAGTGATAAATCCTGCCCCTGTAAAAGCGGTTGATCCAGAGCAGGCTCCTGCTAAGGCTGGGGAAGAAATTACTTATACTGGAACATTTACTTTACCAAGACAAGGCATTGATACTATCGGCAAGATTAAGTCTATGAGCATGGTTGATACGTTTGATGAGCGTCTTGACTATCAAAACCTTAGCGTTGCGTTTGATGGACAGACTCTTACTGAGGGCACTGATTACACCGTTTCTGTTGATGGTCAAAAGGTAACTGTAGACGTTGATGCTCATCTGCTTACCAAAGAAAATGGCGGTAAAAAATTTGTTATTACGTATAAAACCCTAACTAATTCAAAGATAGAGACTGACAGTTCAAATATTGATAATGAGCTTACCCAGGTTGTTGACGGTAACATTGCTCACTCTAATAAAGTAACCACAGAGCTTCTTTATGAGAAGACTCATGAGTACGTCAGTGGTACCCCTAATAAGGAACTTCCACAAGAGGTTCTAGATTTACTTCCTGGTAAGCAGACCAGAATTCCAAACGGCACAACTGTTACACCTGATCAACCACTTGGTGGAGTAACTCGTGTTGAAACTTCTGATGGAACTTGGGTGTTCGTTGGTTACGATCACGATTCTGAGATTATTGATCACAAGAACGCACACTTCATTGGTGTTTGGGTGATTTTGCCTCAGCCAAAGAAGGACGTTCTTGATAGTGAGGGTAATTCTATTGATGGTAATAAGGTAACTGCAGGACAGGTACTTACCTATTCTGTGACATATACCAATACCACCAATACTGCTCGTGATGTAACGGTTACTGATGTTATTCCAGAGCACACAACTTACGTTGATAATTCTGCTGATAACGGCGGAGTTTACGATAAGACTACTCGTACCGTAACTTGGACAAAAAATGTTGCACCAGGCGAGACGCTTACGGTTACTTTCCAAGTTAAGGTTAATAAGGGCAGCAAGGATATTACTGTTGTGAATACTGCTCATGTTAGTGATGGTCTCATTGATACGGACACTAACACTACAAAAAATCCTGTTGTACCTAAGCCACGTAAGTCTCGTGTTCCAAATACTGGTGACAACACAATGCGTGATGTAATTATTGTTGCTGGTTTAGGTGGAGTAGCTCTTCTTATAGTTATAGTTTTGAAGCTTCGCTCTTCAAGAAAGTAATGTATAAGAATAAAATTGAGACGAATATAGACTGATATTGGTTTTTTGCAAACACCCATCTTCTGATAGAGGAGATGGGTGTTTTTTAAGGTTTAGAATTGAATTGAATGTACAAAATAGCACGTTATTCTGCGGGTATATTTTAGTTTGATATATTTGTAAAAAGCGTGAATCATTTGTTTCAAGAGACTTTATTTGTTACCCTAAGAGAGATATTTTGTAAGGCGTAATATGTACAAGATGATAGTTTACTTGGAGAATTGATGAGTTCACAGAAGAACACTTCTATATGGACATATACCTATAAGAAGCAACTGAGAAGTTTAATATTTTTCCTTACAGTGTGCATGATTGCTTTTGTGGGTCAGTTTGTTGCGGGCGCTCGTGTTGCCTATGCAGAAGACCCTCAGATTAATACTCCACCAGTACATAAAAAGACCATTAGTCCAAATACTGATGGAACATATGATTTAACACTTACTATCAAAGGTGAAACGTCTGCTGCTTCGGAAGAGCAAAAGGCAAATGTATTAGTTGTATTTGATACTTCTTCTAGTATGACAGTTCAGGCTGGCGGAGGACTAACACGTCTTGATGCCGCAAAGCGTGTTGTTAACCAGCTTTCATCAACCATTTTGGGAATCAACAGAAATGCTCAAAAAGATGTCGTAGAGATGGCACTTCTTTCGTTTAATACCAACACAAAAGTGGAGTGTAACTGGACTGCTGATTTGAATGAATTTCAAAGAGCAACGAATAATATGGGATGGGCCGTTGGCACAAACTGGGAAAGTGCATTAGAGCAGGCAAAAGTTCTTGCTGATCAAAAAGCAGCAAACGGTAATCCTACGTATGTTATTTTTGTTACTGATGGCCTTCCTACACAAGATAGAACTCGCAGCTGGGTATCCACTCAAATCGGTTATGAGCATGCACTTGATGAAGCTCGTGCTATTGGCTCAGCAGGATATCATTTCTATTCAGTATATATGTATGGTGGACATGCCTATTTAAGGCAGTTGACTAACTATGCATACACAGGAAATCCTAATGGAAATCCTGGTGGAACGTATTATTATGAAGCAAATAACACGGCTCAAATGGAAAAAGCTTTTAAAGAAATTGCTTCTGTTATTACAAAGTCAATTACTTATAAAGACGTTACCATTAATGACGGTCTTGAGACTGTAAATCTGGATTTTGCTGGCAATGGCACCCCTCAATACGTTCTTAAAAAAATTGCATCAGATGGCACTGTTCTTGCAAGCTATGATTCGACTACCGGACAAACTGTAGGAACTTGGGACTTCGTAAAGCCAACATTTAATACTGCAAATAAGACAGTTTCTTGGTCACCTGAACGAGATTCTTCTAAAGTACTTGAAAATGGTGTGACATATTCTATTACTATTAAGACTCAGCCAACACAGGCTGCGTATGATGCTATGGCTGATGGAACATCACTGCATGATGGTGATAATGATGGCGATGGTACAAATGATTCTAAAGGCCTATATTCAAATGATAATGATAAGGCAAAAATTTCTTTTAGGACTATTTTGACATCTAAGTCTTCAAATGGCACCGTGACCACAAAAGTGAGCAATCCAACTGAATCGCCTTATAATAAACCTGTTTTTGCACCGGTTACATCACAGCTTACAATTACAAAACAGTGGGCCGGTGATGATCATGATCAAAGTAACGCCAGCAGACCGTCTGTGTTACGTGGTGTAGTGACTCGCGATGCCGGTACCGCAAATGAGAAAAAGTATGATGTTACTCTTACAAAATCGGGTCCTAATACCTATACAACAACTTTAACTGATGTTCCTGCGGGTCCTACTGGTCATACGTATGAATTTAAAGAAGAGTCACTTCCATCGTATTATGAAGCATCTGCAGTAACTGCGTCTGCGCAGGGAAGCTCATCTGCTAACGGATCAGTGGTTACTCTCAAAGGTTCAACTGCACAAACAGGTTCTTTTGAACTAACAAATACCTATAAGGCAAAAGGTGAAGTAACTTTAAGTGCATCAAAAGTCTTAAAAGGACGCAATCTTGAAGACGGACAATTTAAGTTCGAGCTTAAAGGACAAGATGATGCAGTTCATCAAGAAAAGACTAACGATGCAAATGGTACTGTAACATTTGACAAGATTGAGTATAAAACTCCGGGTACATATAGATATACCATTACTGAAAGCCAGGGTGGAGGAACTGGTTATAAAAATGACACTCATACAGAAAATGTCGTTGTTGAAGTAACGGATAATGGTGATGGTACACTTACCGCAACTCCAAAATATGATGCCGATGGAGCAGTATTTACAAATCAGTATGTGGCTGTACCCCTAGGAGTTCTTAAGAAAAGTTCAGATGGGGTTACTGCCCTAAGTGGAGCTAGGTTCACATTATATGAAGATGATGGCAATGGTTCGTACGGACCAGAGGATAGACCAGCAACTGTATATAGTGATGACGCACTTACTTCCGTAATTTCTAATGGAACGGTAACTACAGATAATCAAGGTAAGGCACTATTCTATGGCTTGGTAGCTGGTAAAACCTATTGGTTAAGAGAGACTCAGGCACCAGCGGGATATAATCTTGATACTCAGGCACATAAGATTATTGTTAATGCAGATGGCGATATTTCTACTGTTAATACTGATGGTTCAGAAGTTTCTTTACCTAAAAAAGATAATGTAGCAACTATTACTATTTCTGATGAACCTATACCTGGACTTCCAACAACTGCAGGTGCGGGTATTGTAGGTATTGTTTCTGCTGGCGTAGCGCTTACTGCTGTAGGTGGTGTTGCTTTTGCTAAAAACACTAGACGAAAGAAGTAATAAAGCGCGTTATGAACGATTGGTGGAAAAATAAGTAGTTTATGTGTTCTGAACTAAAGTACATTTTTTTAAAGTAGGTTAAGTTACTATTATCAAGGGTTACGTTTTAGTTGACCTGAGATTGAAGAAGGGAAAAGAATGAAATCAATAGCTAAGAGTATTTTTAGTAAGATTTGCTGCCTCTTTTCAGCAGCTCTTCTAATTTACTCACTGGTCCCAGTTCAGGCTTATGCTAATCCAACAAGCGGTACTGATGTTGCGGATAGCAAGGTTACTATTAATGGTCTTGAGCCTGGCGATGTTGTAAGTGCATATTTAATTGCTGATGCAGACATTGATGCTGCAAATAACTTAACGTATAAGATGGCTGACAGTCTGCCAAGTGCTTACAATACAATTGATAAGATTGCAGCTGTTGCTACTGACGGTTATACCTTTACTCAGGGTACAGATATGCAAAATGCTGCCGCAGCAATTGCTGGTGCAGTTACAGCAAATCCAGCTGCTGCTACCGCAACCGCTGGCAGTGATGGCTCCGCTAAGCTTACTCTTGGAAGTGGCTACTATCTCGTTCGTGTTACCACCGCAAGTGGCAAGACTCGCGTTTATCAGAATATGGTAGTTGACGTAACTCCTAAGGTTGATGGTGGAACATACAAGTCTCGCGATGTTGCTCCTATTGATGTTAAGAAGACTGACGTAACTGTTAAGAAGACTGTTGGTTCTGATTATAAAGAGTCAACCGATAAGTACAGTGTTGGTGATAGCGTCCCATTCAAGATTAATACTGCTGTTCCTAATTATCCAAAAGATTCTAAGAACGCAACTTTTACTATTGGTGATACACCTTCTGCTGGTTTAAAGATTAAGACTGACACCATTAAAATTAATGGTCAGAAAGCTGTATCAGGTGCAGACTACACTTTGACAGCTTCTGAAACTGGCTACACCATTGAGTATTCTAAAGACTATGTTCTTGCTCATCCTGGTGAGGCAATCGAGGTTACTTATGAGGCAGAGCTTACTTCTGATGCTTTCTCTCATAGCGCTACTGATGTAACTGGAAACACTGCTACCGTTACTTTTAATCCAAATCCATATGAGAATAAGACTGTTACTCCTAACAGCAACACTACAGTAAAGACATATGGTTACGTCTTTAAGAAGACTGATCCAGAGGGTAATCCTCTTCAGGGTGCTACATTTACCCTTACTCTTGATAACGGTAAAGTACTCACTTCTACTTCTGATGCAAACGGTTATGTTTACTTCTCTGGTCTTGCAGCAGGTCACTATAAGATTTCAGAGACTGGTGTTCCTACTGGATATACCAAAGTCAATGACATTGAGTTTGATTTAAGTGATACTACTGCTACTGCTGATAACCCAGCTACAACTGATGTCGAGAACAATTATCTGGTTAATTCACAGAATGTTGTCGATAATAGGCAGCCAGTTCTTCCAGTAACCGGTGACGCTGGAACCTTTATGTTCACTGCTATTGGAACCGTTCTGCTTGTTGCTGGTGTAGGCGCTATTGTGTATTCTAGAAAGCAACGCGCATAAAGAGTTCTAGCATTACTGTTTAATCATGGCTAATCCAAAACACATGATGGCTGTATTGAAAGCAGGAGAATCAAACGATTCTCCTGTTTCTCTTAATGCCACGAATAAAGGTACAGAGAAAAAGAAGCGTGCGCGCGTATGGCTAATCATGTCGATTATTGTTTTGGTTGCTGGTGTTGCGTTAATCAGTTATCCATTTGTAAGTAACTGGCTTAACCAGCTTGCTCAAAATAATGTGAGTGCTACTCAAGAAAATACAGTAGTTACAATGTCTAAGACAGACCTTTCTTCTGAAAAGGAAAGGGCAATTGAATTTAATAAGCATCTTCGTGATGGTGCTTCTAGGGTTATTGACCCCTTTGATAGCAAAGAATCCATGCCAGGGGTTACTGAATATAAAGAAGTGCTGAATATAGCAAATGATGGTGTTATGGGAGAGCTTATAATACCAAAAATTTCAGTGAATCTTCCTATTTATCACTTTACAACTGATGATGTGTTACAGCATGGTGTTGGTCATGTAGTAAATACTTCTGTGCCAATAGGCGGGGAGTCAACGCATACTGTTTTAGCAGGTCATACCGGTCTGCCTACCGCCCGTATATTTGATCGACTCAATGAACTTCAAGCAGGTGATTGGTTCATTATTCATGTTCTTGGAGAGGATCATGCGTATAGAGTAACTTCTACTGAAGTAGTTTTACCTAATCAGGTAGATAGTCTTTCTATTGAGCCAGGAAAAGATCAAGTAACGCTTGTAACGTGTACCCCTTATGGTGTTAATACTCATAGGTTATTGGTACATGCAGAGCGCACGGATGTTCCTGCTGAATGGAATGATCAAAATGAGTTGACTAATCGTTCCGTTGATTCTTCGGTAGATATGAGTCGACATCCGATATTATTTGCCATTGCAGGGGTGTTATGCGCAGGAATAATCTCATTAATTATTTTTCTTGTGATGAGACACAGAAAGTTTTCAAGAATTCAAAAATAGTTTTTGTTATATTACCATCACATTTTTTCATAATATATTACTATTTTAGAGCATTTGTGTATTAACATAATTTATTAAGTGTTTCAATATGAATTCTTGTAACATAGGATTAAGTTACTCTACGATTCTAATAAGTTGAGGGACTTATAGCAATGGAATTGCTTAAGAGATTGATACATAACCTACGTAGAAATACGTTAAGTGCAATAGTGCTAGCAACATTTATATGTTTGCAAGCAACGCAAGCTTTTGCTGTGCCAGTCAACCCAAGTGGAGACTTGATTAATTCTGTCAGCGGTAATGTATACCTGACTAATCCACCTTCAGCAAACAGTGGTCAGTTTTGGGCCAATGGAGCTTGGCATGATTTTTCTGAGATAATGCCAGCAAATAAAGCTTCAGATGGTCCTGCAAGGGATATTGGTAATGGTTGGTATATCCAGTGGATGGGTGGTACTAACGGCGGCGAATTTATGTTCTGGCGCAGTCATACTGCTTGGTCATATGGTGGGTCAACGTGGCCTGGGTTTAAAGTCCGTTTTAATAATATTGGATATACCTCTAAAGGTGAGCAAATAGACTCAATTCTTGATTTTTCTTCTGTATATGCATGGAAGTTTGATGAAACACCAAGTCCAACATGGTTCTCTCCATTTGAAATTACTACTAATTATGGACCGATTGTTGGAGCAACAACTACTATAAACGGAAAAGAAGATACAACTCCTGTTGGTGTCAAGTCACAGTACACTACGACATTTGTAAAGCACGGCACAGAAACACCAATTGATTCAGATAATGAAGTAGATCTTGTATATTGGGATATTGACCGTCCTGTTATGCGACCTGATCATACAAATGACTATACTTCTGAGTGGCGAGAGGGCATCCATTTAATTGATGGATATAAGAGTGCTTCTATAGGCAATAATTCGACTGTTCAAGTGAGTGATAATGGAACATGGTTTAGGTCAACACAGAATGACTTCTCTACTGTCCCTGACAATCTTTCAAGTGTTGTTGCTAAAGCTGGCCCTCAGTTTACAACCGAGTGGCGTGGATATTCATGTTCTACGGGTATTGGTTATGATACACGCGTCATTCAATATCCAGAGTGGACTGACCCTGTTAAATCTCCACCAGAACAGATAAGAAAACGTGAAGAAGTCGCAACTTTTGATGTTACTGAGACGTTCCCTTACGTTGCTGAATCTAATAAGGCTCAGTCTATTGTTATGAAGGATACGCTTGACCCTGCACTTGATGCATCAAAAGCAACCGTTAAAGTATTTAAAGATGGGGTAGATGTAACTGATAACTGGGATATTGCTATTTCCGGTCAGACAGTAACTGCTACCGCTAAAAATACCGGCCATGGTTACGCTGAATCAACACACGTATTTAGAATCACCGCTCCTGTTTCCAAGACAGCAGATTTATCTCAATATGAGCGTAAAGGCGATTATTGGAAGGTTCCTAATCAAGCATCTGTAATCGTGAATAATAATGAGAAGAAAACTAATATTGTTCACGTGCTTGTTCCTTATGAGGCAAAGGGTTCAGTTCAATTAAAGGCTACAAAGACTCTTAAAGGTGGAACGCTTCAGGATGGGCAGTTTACCTTCCAGCTAAAAGACGAGAACGGTAATGTTCTTGATACGCAAACTAACAAAGCTGATGGCACTATTGAGTTTAAGAAACTTGATTTTACCCAAGAAGATATTGATAAGACATATACGTATATCATTGTTGAGACTCCTGGAACCGAGAAAGGCTATACCTACGATAGTCATACTGAGACTGTGACTGTAAAGATTACTGACGCAGGTCAAAGCGTTCTTAATATTGAAACTACGTATTCGTCTGCTGATGGAGCAAAGTTTGCTAATGAGCGTAGACTCCCACTTTCTGTTATAAAGAAGAGTTCTGATGGCAATACACTTCTTGGTGGAGCAGAGTTTACCCTGTATAAAGATGACGGAAACGGTGTCTTTGATAGCAATGATCAGCCTGCTACAGTTTATAGCGATGAAGATTTGCAAAACGTCATTTCTGGCAGCAAAGTAACCACAAACGATGCAGATGGTCTTGCTCGATTCTATGGCCTTGAGGCTGGGGTAACATATTGGGTTAAAGAGACGTGTGCACCTTCAGGTTACAATCTTGATGAGCAAGCGCATGCTATTATTGTTGCCGAGGATGGCACAATAAGCACAAAAGATTCTGATGGAAACGTTGTTCCTCTTCCAGTTAAAGATAATGTTGCCTCTATTACTATTGCAGACGAACCTATCCCTGGTTTGCCCTTGACAGCCGGATCTGGAATTTGGATGCTTGTTGGCTTTGGTGGAACACTTATTACTGCAGCAGTTTTACTTTTTGCTTACCAACTGAGGAAAAGAAGCCAGTTATCTTAAATTGATTTATTTTTTGTAGAAAAGTGCAATGAGGAAGAGCCACCTTTTTAAGGTGGCTCTTTTTGTACATATTGTCTGCACGACAACACTGTTTAGATGCTCACAGTGCATTCTATCTGTCATAAAGTGCATTTTGAGTTTATGTGATGTACAGCAAAGTTTTAATTATTTATTCTATGGTTGTCTTAAGGTAAGAAGTAATTTGAATTAGTCGTTTGGATGAGTAATGGAAATTCGTGTTTTGGAAGAAAAGAATCGCTCTCAAATAGAAGTTACTATTTTGAGTGGACCAAACGACAATCGGGTTTCCAAGATTGTCCGTCAATTACAAATGGTAGATGGAAAACTTACAGGATATATTCCCGGAACCATTAAAAGACGCCTGGTATTTCTAACAGATATAGCATGGATCGAAGCAGGTAGGTCAACTGCACTTATTCATCTTGTAGAAGGGGATTTACTTGAGAGTACAAGCCGCTTGAACTGGTTTGAAGATGCCCTTAGAGATACAGAATTCGTACGCATTTCTCGGCAGGAATTAGTAAATTTGGATCACGTTACAGGAATTAGCCCAGCAGGATCTGGCCGCATGTTACTTTCTTTGGGCGAGAAAAAACTTGTTGTTTCAAGAAAATATGCTCCAGAGTTCAAGCGTCGTATTGGAATATAGTGGGTTTTCTTTTAGTGGGTGCTTCTAGAATTAAGGGTTTTCGGGATAGCTTTACATGGTTGGGAGGAAAAATGGTACTGAGAAAACAGCAGAGACAGAATGATTGTAATGAAGCTTTCGAAAAAGAAAGTGAAGATGGAATTAGCATAACAACTGCAGAGATACTGCAAAGAGGTGGATTTGCTGGAGCGGCTTATTTTACAATTATTTCGTGCGTCTATTCTGTTATTGCTTTGCTTGCAAATTTTGGTAACAGGCAAAATAATATTTTAGTTTTGACGATTGTTTTAGCCGGAATAAGCATGGGAGTTTTTCAGCAGCTTTGGTTTAATTATCAGCCATGTATTTTACGGTTGAGTTATTGGAAGCGCTATTTAGGCTTTAATGTATGCCTATTTATTACGTTAGTTATCTTGGCTTATGTCGGAGAGTGGCTGCCAAATATACTTGAGGCGTGGATTTCATTTGTTGGCGTGTATTTGATAATTCTTTTAGTTTCGACGCTATTTTTTAATAGAGAATTTAAGCAGGAACAATTGACGTATCAGAAGGCATTTGAGAAGTATCAAGAGACACGTCGTTCACAATGATGGAATTGAGGTTATAGCGTAAACCCTACGTATATTTCAATTTTTTATAGTGATTTTAACTACCGCCTTTATTATTTGAAGGCGGTTTTATTTTTTAGGATGCAATTTTGCCAGCATGAAAGCAATAGATGTATATAGATGAATAAACAAAATTGCGAGAAGTATTGATATAAATATTAAAATAATTTAGAAAGTCTTTAAAGCATCTAAATTATTTTAATCATTCATCAATTAATCTTGATATTAGATAAAAAACGTATCTAAAATAATACTAAGATACTACAAGCTTGGTGTTTTTAAGCGTCTAGGACATTTAGACGTTTAACGTAGTTTTATTTTAGATGTAGGGAGTAGCATGGAAGACCAACACGATACATCATATAAAAAATGGTTTATGGGAAAAATTGGTACACATAGAATTGCGGGCTGTTTGCTTGCAGCATTAGGTGCATTCATGTTACAGATAGGTATTTTTGGTGTTCAGGAGGCTTTTGCTAATCCGACTTCTACATCGTCACCAGTCGTAGAGGTTCGTCAGCAAGATACATCATTAGATTCTTCTTTAGGTGGTAGTACAGAAAAGTCTGCTCAAACTGATCAGACAGCGCATGAAGGCCAAGACGTAGAGACTAATCAAACAACCAAGGATGAAAAACAAGCTCCAGCGGAAACACAAGATAAAAATCAAAGTACCGATGAAGTAAAAAATGACAAGGTAGATATTGCAGAGAAAAAAGAAGAAGCGCCAGCTTCATCATCAGCAGTAGAGTCAGAGAACAAAACTGAGGTATCCGCAGTAAGCGCAGAAAATCAATCTGGATTTAAAACTAATCTTGAAGATACGCACGGTGATCAAAATGGAAACTGGGAAGCTCGCGAGGATGGTCTGTATAGCGACGCCCGCGGTAAGGGTGACAGTTTCTTTTATTCTCAAAGTAAAGGCAAGAACTTTGTATATTCAACGGATGTAACGTTTTTGAGTAAAGAGGGTGCCGCAGCACTTGTCTTTAGAAGTAACAACGATCCAGATAATAAGAATAGCTATGCTGTCAATATTGATGGAGGAAGTAACAACGTTAAATTTTGGCGTTGGCAAGGTGGTCGTGATTATCAATTCATCAACGAGAAACACATTGAGCCAACAGCAGATAATACCTATCACCTAAAAGTAGTGTCTATAGGCTCTTGGACATCTTATTACGTTAATGATGTGTTAGTTGCAAGTTTAGGCGACTATACGTTACAAAGAGACGATAAGGGCCAAAATACCTATATTTCTGAAGGTTATTTTGGACTTTTGAATTGGAACAGTCAGGTACGTTTTCAAAATACGTTTTATAAAGAAATAACCGAGGAAGAAAGCCCCGAACTTAAAGACATTACGGTTACTTCCAAGACAGGAACAGTAGAACAAAAAGGTCAGTTTACTTCGCCAGTTACTATTCAGTATGTAAAAAATAATGCAACTTCAATTGATTTGAATATCCAACCAAAGAATAGTGCTGCCAAGATTCAGGTTACTGATGCGGCTGGGCATGTATATAGTGATTTTAAGAATATTCCACTTGCGGTTGGTGCTAATTATTTGACAGTTACCAGTACTATCACTACTGATGATGGCCAGGACGTTAGCGTAACTTATAGGTTAAATGTACATCGTAGACAGGCAGATGAAGTTTACTATAACGAGCTTTATCGAGATCAATATCACTACTCAGTTAAAGATGGATGGGCAAACGATCCTAACGGATTGGTGTATTACAAAGGTGTCTATCACTTCTTCTATCAGTTCCACGATGACACCAAATGGGGTCCCATGCATTGGGGTCATGCAACCAGTACTGATTTAGTTCATTGGAAAGAACAGCCTATCGCATTTTATCCTGATGCTAATGGCGCCATGTTCTCTGGCAGTATTGTTGCTGATCCTAATAACACTTCCGGCCTTTTTGATAACGGTGAAGGTGGACTGGTAGCACTCATCACAGCTGATGGTAATGGTCAGCGCATTAAACTTGCATACAGTAAAGATGAAGGTAGAACTTGGACTAAGGTCGATCAAGTTGCAGCTGACTGGACAGATGATCCACTACAGTCCCAAGACTTCCGCGATCCTAAGGTTTTCCGCTGGCAGAATAAGTGGTTTATGGTTGTGGCTGGCGGTCCTTTAAGAATTTACTCTTCAGATAATTTACGTAATTGGAAAGTAGAGTCTACCTACTCTAATCTACATACTGAGTGTCCAGATCTTTATCCCATTAAAGCTAACGATGGAACCATCAAGTGGGTTTTATCGCGCGGCGGTCGTTTCTATAAAGTGGGAGATTTCAAGCAGGTAGACGGCAAATGGACGTTCGTGCCAGACGCAGAATTTGAACAAACTGATCAAGCCATGAATTTTGGTAAAGATTCGTATGCAGCGATGACATATTATGTTCAGGATTTTGGTACTACTGAAAATCCAACGTTGCCAGAACTTGTTGAAGTTAACTGGATGAACACCTGGGATGATTATTGCAATTTAGTAGCCAATACCGTTGGACAGAAATTCAACGGAACATTTAACCTTAATCTTAAACTTGGTCTTGTTAAGCAAGATGGATCGTATCGTCTGACACAGACGCCTATTGATGCATACAAGTCTTTGCGTCAAGAGGATAAGGCTGTAACTCTAAAAGATGTTGATATAGACGAGAAAAGCGATGCGCTTAAGGGTTTCTCGGGAGATCAGTACGAAATTGTTTCTACATTCCGCCCTGGTAAAGATACTAAAAAAGTTGGATTTAATTTGCGCGTAGGTGGAAATGAAGTAACAAGAGTCGTATATGATTTGGAAACGGAAACACTCTCCATTGATCGTAGCAAGTCGGGCATTATTTTGAGCAATAAATTTGCTCAGGTAGACTCCCAGTCGGTAAAGAGAAACGCTGACGGTAGTATTGATTTACATATCTATGTAGATAGAGCGAGCGTTGAGGTGTTTTCTCGCGGTAATACCGTGGCAGGAGCCAACCAAATATTCCCTGCACCAAGCAGTCTGGGTGTAAGTGCATTTGCTGAGGGTGGTACTGCTAAGGCGGATATAACGCTGTATCCATTGGCCAGCACGTGGACGGATAAAAAAGAAGCAACAAAGCCGCTTGAGCTGGTACAAGCGTCACCGGCTCAAAATAACGTATATGTTGGAGATACTGTTGAGCTCAAAGCGTACGTAATGCCTTCAACTGTACCGCAGGACGTTGTATGGAGCGTTGATAATCCTGATTTAGCTTCTGTTAAAGAAGAGGGGAACAAGCTCTTAGTAACAGCACTTAAAAAAGGAACCGTTAAAATTACTGCAACATCAAAATCTGACCCAACGTTGTCTAAGGAATTTACTGTTTCTATTTCTCGTAACGATTTCAAGACAAACGTAAAAGATTTAACGTCTGTGGCTGGAAAATGGTATGTCGACGGAGAGAGTCTATACGATAAAAATGTGAGCGCCAATGATTACTACATGGGAAAACAGAAGATTCCATTCCCTGAGTATGAGCTTGATGTTGATATTAAATATCAAAAAGGTCTCATCAATATTTTCTATGCTTCAGAAAATGTTGACCCGCGTAATGCATATTCTGTCCAATTTGGAGACAACGACACAGTTCGTTTGTATCGCTTTATGGGAGACACTATTGCAGAAGGCAGTATGAATGGGAAACGTCTTAATGACGGAAAATTCCATCATGTTAAGGTAATCAAGGGTAAAAACAGCGTAAAAGTTCTTGTTGATGGGGTAGAGTACCTTAACCATACATTTGATACTGTAGATTCATACTACAACGATGCATATGTTGGCCTTGGACTATGGGATGGAGATTTAGAAGTTCAGAATCTTTTTGTAACTAATCCTCATGCTTCTAAGGTAAATAAAGAGAATCTTCAAAAAGCGGTCGATAAAGCAAATGATGTTGATACTAGTTTGTATACAGAGGAAACGGTAAGGGCCTATCAAGAAGCTCTCGCTCAAGCTAAGCAAATTTTGGCTAATGAGAACGTGGAACAGTCAGCAGTTGATACGGCAACTCAAAATCTTAATGATGCTTTTGGAAAGCTATCAGCAAAGCTTGTATATCAGGTTACCCCTGATGAAGGTGTAAAAGAACTTGTGTTTAGTAAGCCAGCCGTGAATATTATTACTGAAACAATTCCGTTTAAGAGACAGGAGCGTACTAATCCAAATCTTAAACAAGGTTTACGTCGATTAATTACTGCAGGAAAGAACGGTTTACGACGTATTCTTGTTGAGGTTTCTGGAGATGATCGCAGGGTAATTGAAGACAGTACAGTAGATTCAGCTATAGATGAGATTGTAGAGGTTGGTACGCAAACAGCCTCTCAGAATGGTACAAACAATCAACAGACGGCGCCAAATGATGCTGCGACTACTAATGAAGCATCTGCTGTTAATCAATTAGCACAAACTACTACCACAGATACCTCTGCAAAAACTTCTGATGGATCACTTCCAAATACAGGTGTTACAGATCAAGTTGCTGTTTCAGCAGGATTAACGTTACTGGGTTCAGGATTGGTTGCAGGTAGTCGTAAGAAAAAGAGAGACAAGCTGGACTAGGGTAGTAATATAACTGTTGTATAGATTTTTATAGCCCGATTTCATGTATGAAGTCGGGCTATTGTTATGTTCATAGTATCTTTCAGGTTATTTAACGTTGACGGAATAATAGCTACCTATAACCTATTTCTTTTGAAAGATCTTAAGCGTATTAGAGTGCAAGTGTTAAATTAAAGCATGTTTACAGTAGCTTTAAGGAGCAAATTATGGCTGATTATAAGATTCTTCTTGTGTGTTCAGGTGGAATTTCGACTTCTCTACTTATGAAAAAGATAGAAAAATATGCAGAAGAGCATGGTATGGATATTAAGGTTGATGCAGTTGGTACTGCAAGCTATGAAGACAGGGTTTCTGACTATGATGTATTGTTGCTTGGACCTCAAGTAGCTTATAGAAAAAAGCAAATTGCTGATTCCGTTGCTATTCCTGTTGCAGTTATTGCTCCTCAAGACTATGCCTTTTGCAATGTTGAAAATATCTTAAAAGAAGTTGATGCATTGCTCGGAAAGAGCAATGCGTAAAGCTAAGAGGTTATGAGGAATTGTTGTAAGAAGTGTTCTTAACGTTCGTTGTGAGAAGGAAGGGAACAAATGGAGAAGTTACAAAAGTTTCTTGAAGAAAAGCTGGGACCGGCAATGTCCGTTCTCGGGTCTAATCGGTATTTACTGGCGGTAAGAGATGGTGTTATCGGAGCGCTTCCTCTTATTATCGTAGGCTCCTTCTTTTTGATTATTGCGTTTCCTCCTATCCCTCAAGATTGGGAAATTTATAAGTTCCTTTCTCAAAATGCCGCAAAGATTCTTCTTCCATATCGAATGACCATGTACATCATGGCGCTTTATGCCGTTTTTGGAATGGGAAACAGTCTTGCTAAATCATTCAAGTTAGACGGACTTTCTGGCGCGATTCTATCCGTTATGGCTTTTCTTCTTACCATCAACCCAGTTAACGTACTAAAAGATGCAAACGCTGGTGTAACCGGCTTTGTTATTCCTATGGCAAATCTTGGATCTGCAGGTCTTTTTGTAGGTATTATTTCAACTTTTATTGCAGTTAATATTTATCGTTTTACACAGCGCTCTAACTTTAAGATTACAATGCCTGAACAAGTGCCTGAATCAGTTTCTCGATCTTTTGAGGCACTCACTCCAACGCTGCTTGTTATTCTTCTTTTTGGCTCCATTACTTATTACTTTGGATTTAACTGGAATGCAGCCATTACCACTCTCATCAAGCCTCTTGTGTATGCAACTGATAGTCTTCCTGCTGTTATGCTTATTTCGTTGCTCTATGGATTCTTCTGGTTCTTTGGTATTCATGGTGCCTCGATTGTTGGCTCAATCGCGCGTCCTTTATGGCTTACTTTGCTTGAGGCAAATACCACTGCAGTTGCCGCTGGCGTTGCAGGAACTCAACTTCCTTCGATTAGTGCAGAGCCGTTCTATCAATGGTTCATTTTTATTGGTGGTGCTGGTACAACAATTGGACTTGCAATTTTGCTGGTAACTGTTTGTAAGTCTAAGTATGCAAAAGATCTTGGTCGCATTGCATTTTTCCCGGCGCTCTTTAACATCAATGAGCCAATTATTTTTGGTGCCCCTATTGTTTTGAATGTTACCCTTGCAATTCCTTTTGTGCTTACACCTGTTGTGTGTGGAGTTATATCTTGGTTTGCAACAGTGCTTGGTCTGGTAAATCGCGTATCAGTTAACGCCCCTTGGACACTTCCAGGACCTATTGGTGCATATCTTGCGACTGGTGGAGATTTCCGAGCCATTATTTTGAGTATTGTTTTAATTCTAGTTTCAATTTTGATTTATTATCCATTCGTAAAAGTTTGGGATAAACAGAATCTCTCTCAAGAGCAGAATGCATAATACGTGAATAGAGTAATTATATAGGTGCGATAGATACGGCTTTGATGTGCAGATTTGTCATCGAGGCCGTATCTTTAGAGAAGGTGGAATATGAAACGCCTTGGAATTTCAATTTATCCTGAAAAGAGTACAAAAGAGGATATTCTTGCATATTTAGATCGAGCAGCTAGTGCTGGATTTTCTCGCATTTTTAGTTGTCTTCTTTCGGTTCAGGACACTAAAGAAGCTATTGTGCGGAAGTTTTCTGATATCAATGCATATGCGCATCGTCTTGGCTTTGAGATTATTGTTGATGTTAATCCAAGAGTTTTCAAAGAGCTTGGGATTTCATATGACAATCTTTCTTTCTTTAAAGAGATTGGTGCCGACGGCTTTAGGCTTGATTTGGGATTTACTGGTAAAGAAGAGTCTTTTATGACATTTAATCCAGAAGGATTATTTGTTGAGCTTAACATGAGCAATGACGTGGACTATCTTGACACCATAATAAAATACCAACCAAATAGAAATAAGCTTATTGGTTGTCATAACTTTTATCCTCATGGTTATTCTGGATTGGGTCTTGAATTCTTCAATCGTTGTACTGAGCGTTTTACAAAGTATGGGATTAATACTGCAGCATTTGTGACCAGTCAGGCTCAAAATTCGTTTGGCCCATGGCCGGTGACCGAAGGTCTTCCTACGCTAGAGATGCATCGACACATGCCTATGCACCTGCAGGTGGAACACTATATTTCAATGGGGACTATTGACGACGTCATTATTTCTAATTGTTTTGCTACAGAATCTGAGTTTGAAAAAATAAAGTCCCTACCGCATGACCTGGTGAGTTTTGGTGTGAAGCTTGTGGATACCATTCCATCTATCGAGAAGAGCATTGTACTTGAGGAGCTTCACTGTAATAGGGGAGATGTTTCAGAAAATCTTATTCGTTCATCTCAGAGTCGTGTGAAGTACAAGGAACATACCTTTGACGTATTTAATGCACCTTCTACTATTCGTCGAGGGGACGTTATTATTGAGAGCAGCCTCTACGGTCATTATGCAGGAGAGATGCAAATTGCTCGAACGGATATGATTAATACTGGTAAAACAAATGTTGTTGGCCATATTCCAGATGAAGAGCACTTTTTGATTGACACCTTACAACCATGGCAGAAATTCCGTCTTCACGAAGCATTGTGATGATATGAAAATTTACATGTAAACATATTAAATGAGACAGTAGGTTAAATTTACGCCCTGTTGGCTTTTTTAAACCAACAGGGCGTGTATTCATGCTCTGTTATTTCTTTTTAAATGCACTTAAAACACTGATGACAGCGTGGTAGAGGAGTGCAGAAAGAGGCCAGATGATCCAGCTCCTACCCCAGTCATAGGTAATAAAGCTATAGCCAAGATATATGAGTGTGATAACTACATAGTAAGCTTGCGTATATTGCTTATACTGAGCGTGGATAGACTTTTGTTTATTTTTGGAGATTTTCTCGCTATTTGAATAGTCTTCTTCTTGGAGAAGAACATCGTAGCTACTTTTGACAATACCGGAATTAACAAGCAAAAAGACCCCAAAAGCAACCATAAACATGGCAATAAAAAATCCTATTGAAAAGTAAAGACCATCTTTAAAATATGATGCAATAAGAAAAGGGATAGAGCTCAGAATGGTAAGACAAATTCCGGCGGCTTGCTGGAAAGAACGTAAGGACTTTGTGGATTCGGCGCGTCGTTTAACAGCTGCCTCAACACCATATTGCAGATCAAGGGCATTTTCTTTAAGTTCTTTGAATGGTGAAAGTTTTACGTCCTGTAAAATCAGAAGGCCTACACCAGCTGCAATGCAGAGCATCATAATAGAAACACCTATGATGTTAAGAAGACTGGACGTATCGAGCGTGCTTGAATTAATAAACGTGAGGTTAAAATCTGTTTGAGTTTTTCCATAGGTGGCAAGCGACCCAAGAATCGCAGGACCTAAGATAAAGAGCATAACGGCAAAGGCTGTTGTACGAGACGTCTTTGCAATGGTATCCAAATATTCCGTTGCTCGATCCAGAGATACTTTAATTTTTGTGGAGGAGTAGTTGTCTTTCTCATTAGTTTGTGAAGAAGATTCGGGAGTAGCGCTCTCACTTGCGGGTTCTGCAGATTCTAAAGATGTTGCAGTTGCAGGAAGATCCTCCATTTCATCTTTGAGCAGATAGTCGGTGGAGACACCAAAGAGCTCACTCATAGCCATAATCTTTTGAATATCTGGCATGGCAGCCATGGACTCCCATTTGGAAACGGATTGTCTTGAAACGCCAAGCTGTTGCGCAAGTTCTTCTTGTGACCAACCATTCCGCTTTCTGAGGCTCATGATTTTCTCGCTCAGTAACATGGTTGCTCCTTTCTATTAATGATGGATTGAAGCGTTGAATCAAATTCACATGTGATGATTTTACTGTAAGAAAAGACTCAGTTGCTTGCCACCAAGTGCAGTTGGAAATTTGTCAACTTTCAGTTGCGTAGTAGTTTACCTGCTTTTTTGTGATGAAAAAAGTTAAAATGTGCAGAAATAAAAGCATAAGAGTAAGTTGAGTTAATTGTTGGGTACACTTGAGTTAACGCTTTGGAGGTACTCATGATAAGTCAACATGATACAAAGTTATTGCATAAAGACGTCGCAAACAATGGGGCTTTGGACGGTGCATCTTTGAGAAAAAATCAAAATACTTCATCTACCGCGCTTATTTTGGAAGGCGGCAGCTATCGAGGTATTTTTACTGCTGGCGTTTTGGATGTACTTCGCGAGAAGGGCGTTACAAACTTTGAAAGCGTATGGGGAACTTCTGCTGGTGCTATTAATTCTGTGAGTTTCAAATCAAAGCAAATTGGCCGTGCTATGCGCATCATGCTGGCATTTAGAGATGATCCTCGATTTATGTCGTTTCGTTCGCTAGTTACAACGGGAAACATTGCTGGCGGCGAGTTTATGTACGAAGAAATCCAGAATCATCTTGATCCCTGTGATAATGAAGCGTTCAATTCAAATCCCATGCAAATGTATGCTGTTGCGTCGGACGTTACGTTTGGAACTCCGGCATATCTGCATGTAAAAAGCCTGCCAAATGATATTAAGATGGTTCAAGCTTCAGCTTCGATGCCAACGGTTTCTCGTATGGTAGAACTCGATGGTCATCGTTATCTTGATGGTGGGACAACTGATTCAATTCCTTTTGCTGCGGCGCTTGGTTTACCAGATGGCAAAGCTGAGCATCCTGTTGTTATTCCTGACCATAAACCTGCAAAAAAAGCTCTGGTCATTGTTACGCAGGATCACGATTACGTAAAAACTGATATGAATGAGCAGATTGCCATTCGTTCGCAGTTTTATACGGCATATCCATATTATGAAGCTGCATTGGCTTCTCGCTCTGAGCGTTATATGGATCAAAGAAAGCAGCTCTTTGAACTGCAAAATGAGGGCAGAGTATTGGTGCTTGAACCTCCTGAGCCAGTTGAGGTTAAAGTTAACGAGAAGTCTGGTGAAGCCCTGCTTTCTTTGTACTTGACGGGTCGCAAAGTTGCCTTTGATCGCCTTGAAGAGATTAAAAGTTTTATTGTGTAGAGGTGTATGTCTCTGAGTAACTGTAGGTATTTTTGAGTGACGTTATAAGTGCCTGATTTCAGCAAAGAATCTGTGATTTTTGCCTGAAAACATCAAGGAATCTGTGGATTTGCCTGATTTTCTTAAAGAATCTGTACCCAAAACACAGATTCTTTGCACTTTTTAGGCAAGGTAGGCTAGAAGTAGCCTGGTAGCAATTCAAAAGCGCTAGCGCAGGCGCGTGAGCTGGACTTTCTCGATAAGCGAATCCACAACCGAGCGCTCTGCCGCCTGGGTTCCACTCTCCATGACGTTTGCGGCACCTGTGGCCATGGCCAGTCGCAGCGTATCTTCTGTCGAGAGACCCTGTGCATCTGCAAAGGCAAACGCCGCCACAACGGAGTCACCGGCACCGACAGTGCTTCCTACCTTGACTTTTACTGGACCTGCATACCAAACTTCGTTGGTCGTAGCGTAGACGGCACCGTTGCCTCCCATAGAAACGCAGACAGTGTCGATACCGCCAGCGACAATCTCGGATGCGGCTGTGGCAATCGCGTCCACGTTGACAAGCTCACGGCCCAGCATGGCGGAGAGTTCGTGATCGTTTGGCTTGGTGAAGTATGGCTTCTGCTCAAGGCCTGCTGAGAGCGCTGCCCCGTCGGCGTCTAGATAAACCTTCAGCCCGGCGTCACGTAGAGCACGTGTCCAACGACCGTATGTGTTAGTAGAAGCTCCGCGGGGAAGGCTGCCAGAAAGAACTACGATATCGCCAGCGGAAGTCTTGGAGACAACATCAATAAGTGCCTGTTCAAGCACACTGTCGGTGACCTCGGGACCAGGCTCGTTGATGTCGGTATTGGTACTACCTTCAGTATCAACAACCTTAAGATTAGTGCGTGTCTCACCAGGAACAGTAATTGCATGGACCTTAATGCCATTTTCGTCAAGAGCGTTTGCAATCCATTGTCCGGTTTGGCCAGCAAGAACGGCAATGGCGGTTGACTCTCCGCCAAGTTTTGCAATGACTTTGGAGACGTTAATGCCCTTACCGCCTGCGTCCCGTCTAAGCCAGTTGATACGGTTTACCTGGTCAATTGTAAAGTTTGGAACATGAACAGTCTTGTCCAGAGCGGGGTTGAGTGTAACAGTATAGATGCTGGGCATAGTTGCTCCTCGAATGACTTACTGGAGTAAACGCACGGTCATGCTTTGTTTACTTGATGATACTCTCAGAATTTGTCGAGAAACCCGCCAAATTTGAATGAATTGTTGCATTCGTGAAGCAACAAAAATTCCCGCATACAACTGCTAAAGAGTGGAGTATACTTTTAAGGCTTTTCCACAGAGCCCCGTAATCTCTGACAAGAAAAAGCATAGATAGCCCGTCCAGGGGTTGTCATCTCGTAATTCGTAGGAGGAGTCAAGTGAAGAAGTCGACTCAGTTTGCCAAGGCTGGCGAAGTCGAGCGCAAGTGGGTGCTCATCGACGCTGAGGGCGCAACGCTCGGTCGTCTGGCTACAAAGGCTGCCATGATTCTTCGTGGTAAGAATAAGCCACAGTACACGCCAAACGCTGATACTGGTGACTTTGTGGTCATCATTAATGCAGATAAAGTGGTTCTTACTGGCGTAAAGGCAGATCATAAAGAGTACTGGCGTCATTCCGGTTACCTTGGTGGTTTGAAGTTTGAATCCTTCAAGGAGGCTATGGAGAAGCACCCAGAGCGTGTTATTGAGCACGCTGTTAAAGGTATGCTTCCAAAGACCACCCTTGGTCGTAAGCAGGGTATGAAGCTTAAGGTTTATGCCGGTGCTGAACACCCACATGCTGCACAGAATCCCGTTAAGATTGAGCTGGAGGGCTAAACGATGGCAGATAACACCGCTGTTTATACCGGCACCGGTCGTCGTAAAGAGGCCGTCGCTCGTGTTCGTCTTATTCCTGGAACTGGTAAAGTTACTGTCAACGGTCGCGAGGCAACTCAGTATTTTGGTCGCCAGCAGCTTGTAGACAATGCAACTGCACCACTTCGTATTACTGATACTCTTGGTCGTTTTGATGTTCTCGCCAATTGTGATGGTGGCGGCATCAACGGTCAGTCTGGTGCTCTTCGCCTTGGCATTGCTCGCGCTCTGCTTGAGGCTGGCGAGTATCGTGAAGACCTTAAGAAGGCTGGCTTCCTCACCCGCGATTCTCGTGCGGTTGAGCGTAAGAAGTACGGTCTTAAGAAGGCTCGTAAGCGTCCGCAGTTCTCCAAGCGCTAAGGCCGCTCGTTCACAAAATGTTCTTATGGAGGCCTGTCGTCTTTCGGCAGGTCTCTTTTTTGTATACTTTTAAATGGTCGTGTTTTGCATATTTGCACAACCGCTTCAGTCCGCACGTTCTTCTCGCCATCTGGCGAGAAGCCCCACCTGTCGAGTAGTTCGCTGGCGCTTTGCGCGCAAGTTGCTCTCCACCCGACAACACTATATTCGCAGCTAGGAGACGCTTATGAAGTACTTTGGAACAGACGGTTTTAGAGGCCGCGCAAACGAGGGTTTGAACGTCGATCACGCGTATAAAATTGGCCGCTTCATAGGCTGGTATTACGGAGCTAAGCAGTCTCGCAAGGCTCGCATTATCATTGGTAAGGATACTCGTAGGTCAAGTTATATGTTTGAGTCCGCGCTTGTTTCGGGTTTGGTTGCTTCCGGCGCTGATGCGTACATGTTGCATGTTATTCCTACCCCTGGTGTGAGCTACGAGGTAGTAGATGGTGGCTTTGACTGCGGCGTTATGATTACTGCTTCCCACAACCCTTTTACCGACAACGGCATCAAGCTGGTCAATAAAGAGGGCTATAAGATGGACGAGGATGTCCTGGAGCAGGTAGAAGCTTATATTGACGGTAAGCTTGAAGTTCCTATGGCAACTGGTGATGGCATCGGTCGCACCGTTGACTACATGCAGGGTCGTAATCGCTACATCTCCAGTCTTATTGCTAGCTGTGGCTTTAGTTTGCAGGGTCTAAAAATTGGCCTGGACTGCGCAAACGGTGCAGCTTCTAGCGTTGCTCGCCCTGTTTTTGACGCGCTGGGTGCTGAGACTCACGTTATTAATAATGCTCCAAACGGTCTTAACATCAACGTTGATTGTGGCTCCACTCACATTGACCAGCTGCAGCGCTTTGTGGTTCAGAATGGCCTTGACGTGGGTTTTGCGTATGATGGCGATGCTGACCGTTGCCTAGCAGTTGATGAGCGCGGCCACGTAGTTGACGGAGATCTAATTCTTTACGTTTGCGGCACCTACCTCAACAAGTATGGTCGCTTGGCTAAGCAGACCGTGGTTACCACCGTTATGAGTAACTTTGGCCTGTTCAAGGCATTTGATGACGCTGGTCTTTCTTATGAGAAAACCAACGTAGGCGATAAGTACGTTTACGCTTGCATGAACGAAAACGATTACAGTCTTGGCGGCGAGCAAAGTGGTCATATCATCTTTGGTGATCTTGCTAAGACTGGCGATGGTATTCTGACCAGTCTCCGTATTATGGAGGTCTTAAGAGCAGAGCGTGAGAAGCTCTCTGAGCTGACTCGTCCCGTTAAGCTATATCCACAGCAGTTGGTTAATGTTCGCGTTACTGACAAAGAGGCTGCTATGCAGTCTCCTAAGGTCAACGATGCAGTTGCAGCTGCCGAGAAGTTCCTTGAGGGCAATGGTCGTGTGTTGGTTCGCGCTTCCGGAACTGAGCCTCTGGTACGCGTTCTTGCAGAAGCACCTACTGATGAGCTTTGCCAGCAGGCAAACCAGATTGTGCTTGATGCACTTGAAGCGTATAGGCTCAGCGCTTAAGCGCAGATAAATCCAGGGGATACAATGGCACTGGCAGGAATAGGTGTAGATATGCTTGAGATTGCCCGCATGCAGCAGGCAATTGATAAGCGCCCTCACTTTATTCGCCGCATGTTTACCGATGCCGAGCGTGCGTATTGTGAGCGCACTGCTCGCCCTGCGGAGCACTATGCTGCTCGTTTTGCGGCAAGAGAAGCCGTACTTAAAGCTTTAGGAACGGGTTTCTCGTCTGGTATTGGTTTTCAGGATGTTTCTGTTGAGAGAGATCAACTGGGTAGGCCACAGGCCTGTTTAGTTGGTAAGGCTGCACAGATTGCAGCAGAGCAGGGCGTGCAAGAGATTGCACTTTCTATTTCGTACACTAGAGATGTTGCGGTAGCCAACGCAGTTGCCGTCACCAATGCTGTAAAACCTAAGGTAGATCAAAAGGAAGATGCCACCCAAGAGCTGGCACGTTCATTCAAAGAAGCTCGTTCTGTGTTGGATGAGCTTGAGCGCGTGCAAGAATCTATAATTGAGACAACCTTTGATGATGTTGTTAAATCCGAGGAGTAAGTTATGCAGCCGGTATTAAATGTTGAGGACATCAAGCGCGTAGAGATTGCGCTGACACGCGTGGGTGTAAGTGTTTCTGAGCTCATGCACCGTGCAGGTTACGCTGCTGCTCAAGAAGCCCTTGGCATGGGGGGAGACATTAGTAACGTTGTCATCCTCGTAGGTCTTGGCAATAACGGTGGAGATGGCTGGGTGGCAGCAGAAGCGCTGCGCTCTAGAAACTGCAACGTTAAGGTGGTTACTCCACTTGAACCAGATCAGATTTCCGGTGATCTTGCACGTCAAATGGCGCAGCGTGCCGTTCGTGCGGGGGTCTCGGTGCTTGTTGGTCCTTCTCGCCAGGAGCTTATTGATTTGCTGGCAACAGCTGATGTGGTGCTTGATTGCATGCTGGGTACCGGTTTCCACGGTAAAGTGAGAGCTCCGTTTGATATTTGGATTGAGTGTCTTAATCAGTCTGGCGCTCGTGTGCTTTCTGTTGACGTTCCAAGTGGTCTTTCTGCGCAGAAGGGACAGGTAGAAAGCGCGTGTGTTGTTGCTGACGTCACCGTTACCATGATTGCGCTGAAGCCCGGTCTTATTGCTGATGCTGGTCGAGACGTCTGCGGCTCTATTGTTGTAGCTCCTTTAGCTGAGCAGACAGAGCGCTTGGTTGTTGAGGCAGATCCTGTTGCATGGCGTGTTGACCTGGAAGATTATCTTGCTTCTGTTCCTGCTCAGCTTAACGATTGTGATAAGTATTCTCGTGGCTCCGTACTGGTGGTTGGTGGCTCTAGCCGCTTCCCGGGAGCTGCTGTTTTTGCTGCTAAGGCAGCTGCTCGTGCGGGTGCTGGTTATGTCACGCTGGCAGTTCCCGAGGCTATTGTTAGTTGCGTTCAGATGATGTTGCCAGAGGTTCCTGTCATTGGTCTCCCATGCGACGCTGAGGGTGTGTTCACCGAGGAGGCAGCTCCACTGGTGCTGCAGCTTGCCGCGATGCGTACCGTTACGCTGGTTGGTCCAGGCATGCGCGTTTCTGGTGGAACCGTTAAGGTTACCTCTGCACTGCTTGACTCTGAGCTGCCTGTTATTGTTGACGCAGATGCACTCAACTGTATTGCTCGCCTGACTAACAACAACCTCCCAGATTTCCCCGAGCTCACTCGTCGTACCGCTCCGCTTATCATGACTCCACATCGTCGTGAGCTTGGCCGCCTGGTCAATCAGGTAGACAATCCTCCTGCAAGCCTGGTGGCTCAGCTTGAGGCAGCTCGTAAGATTGTCTGGGCAGATGGTGGTTCTGAACTGGTTATTGTTGCTAAGGGCACCGCTACCGGCTGCGTGGGCGTCCAGAAAGCCGTGTTGCCAAAGCCTGGTCCTGTTACGTTGGCAACTGCTGGTTCTGGCGATGTTCTTGCTGGTACTATTGCTGGCCGCTTAGCTCAAGTTGCCGGTCAAGTTGATGACCTGCCAATTTTCTGCTCGCTTGCTTGTGAGGTTCATGCATACGCAGGTCAGCTAGCTGCCGAGAAGTTCGGTGTACGTGGAGCTATGGCTGGCGACATCTGCGACGTTATTGGTCTTGCTTCCGACGCACTTGAGGAGCAAATTGCGTTCCCTATGGCAGATTTTGAAGAAGCTGCAGAGTAGGTGAGCTTGATGTCGGCATATCCTCAGGGTAGATGGGCTTGGATAGAGATTGATCTTTCTGCTGTCCGCCACAATGTGAAGGCGTTTAAAGCCCAGCTTAACCGCGGCGTTAAGCTAATGTGTGTGGTTAAGGCTGACGCATACGGTCACGGCGCGGCCCAGTGTGCTAAGGCTATGCAGTCTGTGGGTGCCGATCAATTTGCTGTTGCAACGGTCGATGAGGGTGTTGAGCTGCGTTGCTCTGGTATTGAAAGCCCTATCCTGGTGCTTTCTGAGCCACCTGTCACCTCTATTCCAGACCTTGTTCGCTTTGACATTATGCCTTCTGTCTACACGGTTGATTTCGCGCTTGCCTACGGTGAGGCTTCTGCTGCAGCTAATAAGGTTGGTCGCTATCATCTGGCCATTGATACTGGCATGACCCGTATTGGTGTCAGGCGAGAAGATCTTCTTGAGGTGCGCGGTTCTATTGATTTCCACAGGGGTCTTGAGTGCGCTGGTACATTTACGCATTTTGCTACGGCTGATGTACTCGACAACTGGGATTTTGACCTGCAGGTTAATCGTTTTGTTGAAGCAATTACAGCACTCAAAAATGCAGGCTATGAGCTGGGCTTGGTTCACGCTGACAATACTCCCGGTACTATCCTGCACAAAGACATCCAGTTTGATATGGTCCGCGTAGGCATTGGTCTGTACGGGCTTCATCCAAGTAAGCTCACCATTCCACGCATTGACCTGCAGCCCGTTATGAGCGTACGCGGTCGTGTGACGCGCGTGGTTTATCCAGCTGTTGGTGATGGTGTTGGTTACGGTATGACCTGGCGCGTTCCTCGCAATAACATCCAAGTAGCAACAGTGCCTATTGGTTACGCTGATGGACTTGCACGTAATCTTTCTAACCGTATGGATGTTCTGGCACGCGGAAGCCGAGTGCGCCAGGTAGGCAACATTTGTATGGATCAGTTCATGATTGCCGTTGATACAACAGGTGTGCGTGCTAACAAGCCTGTGCACGAGATTTGTTATGGCGACGTGGTAACTCTTATTGGTAAAGATGGCGACCAAGAAATCACCGTAGATGAGATGGCTGATTTGCGTGAAACCATCAACTACGAGGTAGTTTGCAACTTTGGTGCTCGCCTTGATAAGGTGTACATCTAATGGCAGCTACTCCTGCTTCGCCTAAAAACGCTTTAGGTAGAAAACGCATGTCAAACATAGAATATTCTAAAATCGCATATTCTAAACAAGCAAGTCAAACTCTTGATGAGATTTGCGAGCAGATAGCTGATTGTAAAAAGTGTCCGCTTTGGGAAACGCGCACCAATATTGTGTTTGGCGGGCCAAATCCCACGGCTCGTATTATGATTGTAGGAGAAGCTCCTGGTAAAAATGAGGATCTAAGCGGTCAGCCTTTCGTGGGAACATCGGGCAAAAAACTTGATGCACTGTTAGAGGAAGTTGGTCTTTCTCGCCAGGATGTTTTTATCTCTAACGTGGTCAAATGCCGACCGCCTTCAAATAGAAACCCCAAGGTAGCTGAGGTGGAGGAGTGCTCTCCGTATCTTCGCGACCAGATTCGTGCCATTAAGCCAGACGTTATTGTTTGTTTGGGAAATTTTGCTACACAGTTTGTCATGCATACCGATAAGGGCGTGACAGAGCTTCGCGGTAAGTTTTACCAGATAGGCGCCTTTAGTGTGCTCCCTACCATGCATCCTGCATCAACTATTTATCGCAAGGAATGGGCACAGTTTCTCAAAGATGACTTGCGACTTCTTGCTGATTGGCTTAAGAAACATCCTCGGGGAGGCGCTTGTGATTAATCCTTCTGCCAGCGCTGGCGTTGGCGTAAATAACACCATTGCAAACAATCTGCCAGAAAAAACCGCAGCTGGCACGTTTGTTTCTACTACCACTGAACAGACTATTGCTCTTGGTCAGGTTTTGGGCAAACTCCTGCAGGCAGGAGATGTTTTAGTGCTCACAGGAGACTTAGGCGCAGGAAAGACACAGCTCACTAAGGGTATTGCTGCAGGTATGGGTGTTACTGATGACGTAACCAGCCCAACTTTTACTATCGAGATGGTTTACGAGGGTACAGCCATGCCGCTTTATCACTTTGACTTGTATCGTTTGAACGATCCTGATCAGCTCGAAGACACCGGCTTATACGACGCGCTTGAGTCCGATGGACCAACTATCATCGAGTGGGGAGAGCAATTTACAGAGCAAATTGGCGAGAGAACCCTTGATGTGTATGTCTCCAGATTATCAGAGGAAGAGTTGACCTCCGACAACGCAGAACCTCGCCGTGAGATTCGATTTATCTCGCAAAATGCTCGTGGAGAAGAAATTATCCAGTCACTTTAATTTTTTACCGCGATAAAAGATTTTAACTAGTAATTAAGAGCTCTTTTAGCTGATAAAACCGTTAAGGGTATAAAAATTATCCTATTTAAGAAATTTCCTGTAACATATTTGATAATGGATGCTTAAATTTTTTAATTTAGTAACCCTCTTATCGAAAGGAAATTTAATGAAACAACGTAACTTGCTGGTGGTTCTTGCGCTTACACTAGTACTTTCTGTAAGTGCAGCACTCAGTGCGTGTTCATCTGGGAACAGTAGTCCTGCTGAAAACAAAAAGCCTACTGGTCAGATAGTAGGCGTTTGGGAAGCATATGATGTGTACGAACCCGGACAAGGAAATTTGGGGGAGGAAGGCTACGCTAGGGTTAGCGAACAGTTCCATGCAATTTATGCCTTTAGCTTTGCTGAGGATGGAACTGGTTTGTTTACTCGCTTTGGTGTAAAGAAGCCATTTACTTGGACTGCTGATGCAGAAGGTAAGGTTACAGTTACTCTTGAAGGAACTGCAGGCTCTTTTACCGGACAGATTAACACTGAGACTGGCAGGTTAAGACTTAAGGGTACCGATGAGACTGATGCTGAGCTTAAGCAGATTTCTACAACTGCTGGAGACTACTCAAGCGTTACCTATCAGCCATTTAATCAGCTTACCAATAAAGGTACGGTGCCAACTATCTCTAGATATAACGATCTCAAGTTTAAGAATTTTGAAATAACTCGAGAGGTCAATAAGGTTCTTATTGATACAGACAAGCTGTATATGAGTTTATACGCTGTTGCACAGGTACCAGGAAGCTCTCAAGAAGGTTATGTATTTGAGATTATCAACAAGTACTCTGACACACTTTACACAGAGTTTACTCTTGGAGATAGAATTGGTCCTTTGAATGCCTTTGGTGGCTGCTTCTTACAGCCTGGTGAGAAGTTCTATATGTTCATTCCTAATGTCTCACAGACGCCAGGATCTCTTGAGGCGCTTTCTAATCCAAAAGCTACGGTTGATATTGCGTACAATGACCCAACAACCAGCGTAGTTACTCAGGAAAGGCAGAGATTAGAACTTGATCTAAACATCCCTCCTAAGTCTGAGTAGTAAAGGAATACTTATCAGAAAAAACCTCTTGCTGACCAAACTGAGGTAACTGCAACTGTTAAGTATTACCACATTAAAGATGGTAAGAGTATGGAAGACATTAAGACAGAAAACATTGATCTGGTAATTCCTCAAACAAAGTAAATGGATTGTCGCAAAGGTGGGCTTCTACTAATGAACTAGATGCTTACATTAATGGTCAAGTATTTACACATAAAACATTTACGTGTTAAGCGTGGAATATAGAGACGTCACCTGTACAATAGGTGACGTCTATTCTTTTTACTGGCTGCTCTTGTAGAGCTCAAGAAAGAAGCGTGATCAAATATGCAGAAGGCTTTGATTTCGATTGACTACACCTACGATTTTGTAGCAGATGACGGAAAGCTGACAGCAGGTAAGCCAGCTCAAGCTATTTCAGATGCTATTTATGAAGCTACTAAGTGTGCTTTTGATCGTGGCGATTATATTTTCTTTGCTATTGACGCTCACGACCCAGAGGATAACTTCCACCCAGAGACCAAGCTTTTCCCACCTCACAATATTATTGGCACAAGTGGTAGAGATCTGTTTGGACCTTTAAATAACTTCTACCAGCAGCACAAGGATGATAGTCGTGTGTTCTGGATGGATAAGCGCCATTACTCGTCCTTCTCGGGAACTGATCTTGATATTCGCCTGAGGGAGCGCGGCGTCAATACGGTTATTCTGACCGGCGTTCTTACCGATATCTGCGTGCTGCATACGGCAGTGGACGCTTACAATCTGGGTTATCACATTGAGGTTGTTGAGCCAGCGGTGGCATCGTTAACGCCTGAGAATCACCAGTTTGCTCTTGCGCACTTTAAGAATACTCTTGGAGCAACGCTTGTTGATATAGAACTTAATGAGATTGAGAGCTTATAATGACTCCAGAACAGCGAGCAGTTAAATGGTTTGAGAAAGTTCCAGAGGCAGATCAACTTTCATTTGATGAGAGACTTGCTATTTGTAAAAAGACAGCAAATACCACGTCACTTGTCTTTGGTGTTCTATTCTTGCTTGAGTGGATACTTGCGTATACTCTTACCGACGGTTCATTTGCATTCACTATGGCTGATATTTTGAATAGCATGCTAGGAGGACCTGGTACAAGAGTCACAGCTCGAGGAAAGGCTGTTGTGGGCCTGTTTGTGGTAGCGCCATTTTTGATTATTCCTATAGTCGTTACAGTTCTTGTTCGACCTATTATTTTTAAGAATGAAATTAAAAAGTACCTCAAATAAATAAGTTAATGTATTGATAAGACCCAAGAATAAAACTTGGGTCTTATTTGTTTAGCGCCTATACTTGGCATTTTCAAATGCAACCTTGAAGTCTTCAAGAAGTTCTCGAGGAACCTTCTCCTGGTCTCCATGATGAAGCTCCTGCATAAAGACGTTGCTTATGACTCCAATGAGAAGATGGGGAGCAATTTTATCTGCGAGAGGCACAAATTCTAGAGCATATCTTTTATCGTTAATAGTAAGCCAGGTGCCTCTCCAGCCACCGATAGTTCCCTCAATATTTGAAGCATGGGCCGAAGCAAAGACATTTTGATTGTTATCAAAGAGGTACACGATGCCATCCTCGTCGACACCAACAAAACCGTCTGTAGCGCATTGCTCAAAACCAGAAACAATATGCGCACCACTGGTCCAGAACACCCAGTTCTTCTCGCCAGCCATAGACAGACCTTTCTAGAACATAAAAAAATTCTTGTTTAAATAGTAGTGGGAGAGTACTTTTAGAGCAAGTAAATTTCGGTCAAAAAGTATGGTTTACCTGCGAATTCAACCTGCTGTTGAGTAGTTTGAAACCATTGCGATACCCAGCTCAACTGATGCGTTCTTGTTGAACGTATTGTTACGACTCATAGTGAAATCAGCGGCCCGCATGCCATTTCAGTGATAATGAGTTGAGAAAAGGAGCAACTATGACTACTTCATCTGAAACCCTTGGTCGTCGTATTGCGCGTCTTCGTTTGGCTAAAACTGCAACGCAGGAGCGTCTGGCAAAAGAGCTAAACGTGAGTCCGCAGGCGGTGAGTAAGTGGGAGAACGACATTAACTATCCGGATATCTCGCTGTTGCCAGATCTTGCACGCTTCCTTGGCGTGTCCGTTGACGAGCTTTTGAGCGGTGCAAGTGCTTCCACTCAGGAGAGTACTGCTGCCCAAAAGAGCGCTACTGAGGTTGTTTCCGTTGATTCTGACAAGTCCGCAGAGATTGTGGAAGAGCCCGCAGAGCAGGAAAACGAGGGTATTGCTTCTCAGTCTTCAGGTTTCAGCTTTGGTAAGCTTTTTGGAAAGAGCATGGTCAAAGTCGAGAAAAACGATGGCGATGACGATGATGATGACAACAAAGAAAAAAAGGGTGTTCGCATAGGCAACGGATCTGCAAAGCACGGGTTGCACGTGTATGTTGTTTCCAACAACGGTGATGTTGTTGATATGTGTGTACCTTTGGGTTTAGCAAAGTTTGCTTTGAATTCGGGAATTCAGTTTAGTGGGAATCATCTTAATCAAGAGACACGGGAGCAGCTTTCTAACATTAATCTTGATGCGCTTATGGAAGCTGCAAAGACTGGTGAGAGTGGCACGCTTATGGATATTACGTCCTCCGACGGCGACGTTGTAAAGATCTGGTTTGACTAAGCGTTAACGGTTACATAGACTGATTAAAAACGAGATACGCCCGTCCAGCTAATTGGAAGGAAACGGTCTCGTTTTTGTTGGTGTGGATTTGATTTACGCTCACGAATACCAACAAAAAAGCACCTCGGCAATCCCACAAGCGGGGATAGCGGGGGCGCTTTTGCTTCAATATAGCATATGTCTATCTTGGGAAATCAAGCGGTCGTTGGTTGCACAATTCCATCAATTATACTTGCGGAGACACGTTTGACGTAATAATGCAACAACACGTTCTTCTCGATTGATGGTAGAGATTTTATATGAACCCCTTGATTGTGTACCATTCATATTCTGGCATTACAAGAAGGCTTGCGGTGGATTCGACAACATGATTGAGGGGTACAAGAAGGAGTACGGTGCTTCTTATGTGGTGTCAGAGTTGGCGGTAAAAGGCACGTATACTTTTAGTGAAATGCAAAAATGGCTTGAGTCGATAGGGTTGAGTGATGCGAGTACTTCTAGCTGAAGACGAGAAGAGAATGGCCGCAGCTATTGTGGCTCTCTTGAAGCAAGAAAAATACGACGTTGATCATATGACTGATGGCGCGTCTGCTCTTCTCGCCCTAGAAAGCAACATGTACGACATTGCAATCCTGGATGTCATGATGCCTAAGATGAGCGGCTTTGAGGTTTCTAGAAAGGCTCGTAGCAAGGGAATTACTATTCCTATTTTAATGCTGACGGCAAAAAGCCAGCTAGACGATAAGGTCGAGGGCCTGGATAACGGCGCTGATGACTACCTAACCAAGCCATTCCAGACGGCAGAACTTTTAGCTCGTTTGCGTGCGCTAGGAAGAAGAAGCTCCAGCTTCCAGGAGAATGTCCTGCGTTTTGGTGACCTCTCGCTTGATACCACAACCGCAATACTGACCTGTGAGACATCGGGTCAAAATGTGCGTCTGAGCGAAAAAGAGCTGCGCATTCTTGAGTATATGATTGGCAATCATGGTCATATTATGACGCGTGATCAGCTTGCCATTAAGATTTGGGGATTTGAAAGCGACGCCGAGTACAACAACGTTGAGGTGTACATGTCGTTTACTCGCAAAAAGTTGGCATTTATTGGCTCTACGGTAGAGATTAAAGCAGTTCGCGGCTTGGGATATGAATTGAGGGATTAAACTGTTTAGGCAATCCAGAAGAAAAATTATCCTCTCCATTATGGTGTCGCTTGTTCTGCTGTTCACAGTGACGCTGTCGGTCATCATGTTTGCTAGTACTCAGGAGATCAGACAGAAGAATATGGACGTGCTTAATCGCTACGCCAGCCAGTATTCTCTTGAGAAGGAAAAAAGCAGCTCCGAGGGACAGAATGGCTCAGAGGGTAAGGGTAGTTCTGAGGGACAGACAAGCTCCGAAGGTCAGAGTCCACAGCAGCCATTGGTCAAACCTGACGCTCAGCTGTCAAACAAATCTGACAATCAACCGCCAGGCCAGAGATCTGCTTACGAGCTCTCAACGTTTTACTCAGTATCGTTTTCTGTAGATGGTTCTGTACTCTCAGTCTTTAATGGCGAGAAAACCGTTAGCTCCGATGAAAACCTTACTGAGTTTGCTCGTCAGATTTTGAACGAAGGAAATTCTTCTGGTAGAACAGGTAATCTTTCCTACGTGATTATGAAAAAAGATGGCTATACGCTTGTGGCGTTTATGGATAACACCGTTTCTGAAGCCGGTCTTCAGACCATGATGCGAAACGCTCTGCTTGTAGGAGGCGCGTCGCTGGTAGTTATGTTCTTTATTTCTGTGTTTTTGGCAAAGCGCATTATTCGCCCACTTGAAGAGAACGATAAAAAGCAGAAGCAGTTCATATCCGACGCAAGTCACGAGCTTAAGACTCCTATTGCAGTTATTGACGCCAATGCAGAGATTCTATCCAGAGAGCTTAGCCACAACGAATGGCTTTCCAACATTCAATATGAAAGCAATCGTATGGGAACGCTGGTAAAACAGCTGTTAGATTTTTCTAGTGCGGAGAATAGGGAAGTGCCTATGGAAAAGTTGGACTTCTCTCATGTGGTTACTGGAGAATCACTGGTCTTTGAGACGCTTGCGTTCGAGAATGGCAAGGTACTTCAAAGCAACATTGAAGAGGGGATTGTTCTTACAGGCAATCAGAATCAACTTACGCAAGTTATTTCTGTGCTGCTTGATAATGCCCTGAGGCATGCAACGGGTACTCAGATTGAGTTAAATCTTAAGAAACAAGGTCATAGTGTCATCTTAAGCGTTAGTAACGACGCGGAAGAGATTTCTCAGGAAAAGCTTGATCATCTATTTGACCGTTTTTATCGCGTTGATGACGTCCGAAATAGTGAGGATAATCACTACGGACTAGGCCTTTCGATTGCACAAGCTGTAGTTCAAAAGCATGGTGGAACCATTAATGTAGGCTACTCAAAGGGGCGGATTATCTTTACTGTTCAGCTTCCTATTAAGGGAAAATAACGTATAGGTTGAAGTTCAATATTTAATCTTCAATTCAATAAAACTGTTTTATATAGACGTCTTTCTCGTGAAGACGTCTTTTTTATTTGCGAAGGTAGATAACTATAGAGCAAAATATGCGAAAATCGCATATTTTGCATTTGAACTGGGGATTTACTAACTTTCCAAAAATTTCTAAAAAAACTTTGAGAATTCAATCTTTGTTCAATCTTCGCCCCCTACTATGTCCTCATCAGATGCAAGGGAGTAAAAAATCACTTCATTGCATACATCAAATAAGTGCAAGGAGGCGCACATTATGCAGTACACAAGAAGAGATGTAGTAGCCGGTCTTCCAGTTTTGATGGCATTCGGACTTGCTGGTTGCAAAACCGCAAAAGCAACCGCTAATAACACAACCGAAGCTACCAAGAAGGCTTCAGAAGCACTTCGGATTACCGCCGCTCAGACCCTGAATGGCTATGCAGTCAACAGCACTACTGCTGATGAGAATACCATCCTGGTAAATACTACCGATGATGTAACCATTACCAATTCCACGGTTACTAAGACAGGAGATTCCGACGGCGGAGATAACTGTAATTTTTACGGTCAGAACGCTGCAGTTCTTGTTGAGGGAGGTTCAACCACTACGCTGACTAACCTCACCGTTACTTCAGATGCAAAGGGTGCCAACGGCATTTTTAGCTACGGAGGCAATGGCGGTCAGAACGGCGGCGACGGTGATGGAACCAAGGTTATTGTCAAGGACACCACCATCACCACAACCGGCGATGGCGCGGGTGGCACCATGACAACCGGTGGAGGCACCACCAATGCCTACAACCTCACGGTTACCACAAACGGTCAGTCTTCTGCAGCTATTCGTACCGACAGGGGCGGCGGAACAGTCTACGTAGACGGCGGTACTTATACCTCCAATGGTCTGGGTTCGCCAGCTATCTACTCCACGGCAGAGATCCACGTTGCTAACGCCACACTTGTTTCTAACCTTTCCGAGGGCGTTTGTATTGAGGGCTTGAACTCCATTGAGCTTACCGATTGCGACCTTACGGCAAACAACACCAAGTGCAATGGCAATGCAACCTTCATGGATACCATCATGATTTATCAGTCCATGTCCGGAGACGCAGCAACAGGTAATTCCACCTTTGCCATGACTGGTGGTTCCCTCACCAGCAAGAACGGCCACATGTTCCACGTTACTAACACTAACGCTGACATTGAGCTCAATGGCGTCAAGTTAACTAATGAAGACGCTGCTAACGTTCTTATCTCTGTTTGTGATGACGGTTGGAATGGCGGTAATAACAAGGCAACCTTTAACGCTAAAGCTCAGGACCTGGTGGGAGCGGTGCTTGTTGGCGACAACTCCACACTTGCTCTGAACCTCACTGAAGGAACCACGTTTGAGGGTTACGTTAACGGCAACATCGTCAACGCCACTAACCAGACTGTTTCCACCGAGGTAGGTACTGTTGCGGTAACTCTGGACAACAATAGCACCTGGACTTTGACAGCAGATAGCTATGTCACCGAGTTCAATGGTACTGCAGCAAACGTTATTGCTAACGGTCACACATTGTATGTAAAAGGTACAGCACTCACGGGAACCTAAGCGAGAAGGACATGTAGTAACGTAAAGCTGCAGCTACAAAAAGACACCCTGCGGGTTATGAGCTCGCAGGGTGTTCTTTGTTGTTAGGGTATGAGTTGCGCGCTTTGCTGAGTGGGGATCGTTTGCTGCAAGAGACTGAGGTGCAGAAGTAGTTACTCGTCCTCTGAATATGCGTTATCTTGGTAGGAATCCTCTTCGTTATCATCACGCACAAGCAGAGAATTGAATAGCTCGTCGATATCGTTTTGACTCTGGTTAGTCTCTTCTTCGGCTAGTGCCCACATACCGTCTTGATAATAAAGAACGTCACCCTGGCAAGCATTGCTTGGGAGCTCGTTGCAAGAAACGGTAAGCATATTGCCTGGTTGGTCATTTAGCTCAAGCACGGCAAGGTTGTTGTCTTCAAATCGATCAATGATTGCTTTCATTACTTAGTCCTCGATTTTGACGAAGTGCCAGATTTTTCTTGTGAGGTAGGAGCAACAACAGTGCCGTTCTTCTCGCCAGATATATCAATGGTTGTACCATCGCAGGTAATGGTAATAGTTCCGTTAGCGCCCGTCCCCCAGATTTCAACGGAATGTTTGTGGAGGGCGTTTAAGACTGACTGCATAGGGTGTCCGTAGGAGTTATCTAAAGCGTAAGAAATGACGGCGTAAGTGGGCGAGAGCTTGCGGACCAGCTGCTCGTTTGTGCCTGTTCTAGAGCCATGATGAGAGAGCTTGAGTACGTCGATGTGGCCTGGATTGCTCTGAAGGATTGCGCTTGTAGGTGCATCTCCCGTGAAAAGAAACGTCTTGTTGCCAACGGTTAGCTTGATAATTATCGAGTAGTCATTGGTATCGGGAAAATCTGCGTCTTTGGTGGGCCAGAGAATCTCTATCTTGTAGTCATTGGTTTGGTCGATGATTGTTCCTGCTTCAGCAAGGGTTATTTGCAGGTTATTGCTCTGAATAGCGGTTAGAAATTTTCTGTATGTTGCCGTGTTGTTTGTCTTATTTGGCGCGTAAATGGTCCCGATTTGGGTGCTAGAAATGATATCTGCCATACCACCAATGTGATCTTCGTCAGGATGAGTAGCTATCAGGTAATCAATTTTCTCTCGACCAAGTTCATGGAGTACCTGGGAAATTTTTGGAGCTGAACCTGTAGGACCGGCGTCAATAAGCATGGTTTTCTCGGGAAGTGCAATAAGGATGGCTTCTCCCTGACCGACGTCGATAAACTTGATGGTTACGTTTGTGTTTGCCAGTGAGGTTGTGGATGACGTTCCGGAGTCTATCTGCGAGGGTGCATTGGTCGCTTGAACCGTGACTTGTTGACCTGATATATCAGCGGTAGAGACGGTAGTTGGAAGTGGCTGCGTCAGCGCGGCACTAAAGTAGAGCGCTACACTCAGTGAGGCTAATGCAATTCCGGCTTTCTGTTTTCCGGCGTATCGCTTGTGGAGCTTGAGCTTACCTTTTATGAGTTTTTTAGAAGCATTGGCATCTTCGTAAATGAGGTTTAGAGCACTCTCGATAACCGGGTACGAAAGAATTGCTGGTAGAAGATAAGAAAGCAATGCTGGTAAGGCAAGTATTTGAGCTAGGATGATTGCACCAACAATCAACATCACATTTACGACAAGTCTTGTAAGTCCCGATTTCCAACCCTTGAGGTACAACTGGGGAATGCCAAAAATGCCAAATATCAAGGAAAGAATGAGCGCAAAAAAGTAGTTAGATTGCTCGCCAGAGGCTGTGTTGGGTGATTCAGTTTTGCTGTCAAATTGCGTTGGGTTGGGCATAAGACCTTTCTGGACACGTGCATTCTGAAGAATCTTACCTTATTTGATCAGCCAGTCCAGAGCTTTTTGCATTCTTCCCTCAACATTTTGAAAGTGGTTTCCACGGTTTAGCTCAAATGTCGAGGTTATTCCCGCGTTCTCTAACTTGTTGGCGAGAAGTTCTGCGTTTTCTTGTACGTGCATTATTTGTGGATTGGGAGTTCGTGCTTCTCGGTCTCCTAGCGAAAGATAGGCATGTGTGAGGCCGACTGCCCTTACACTGAGCTGATGGTCTACGTAGTCCAAAAGACCTGGGAACCAGAACGATCCCGATACAGCGCCGATGCGCTGGAAGGTTGCGATGGGGGCGTCATCGGGCTGTGACACACCAGCCCAGAGACTGAACAGTCCCGCAAGTGAATAGCCTACAAGCACTCTATACGCCGGTGGCTCGGTAAGCTCTGATTCTGCCCAGGGAATTATCTGGTCAATCAGTGTATCAAGCGTTTTCTGTGCGTTATCTCCAAAGTTGGGTCCCTTGGCAAAAACGCGTGGAGCGCACCAAGGCGAGAAATTCTGTTCCCACAGGTTAACACCAACTGTTACTAGACTGACGCTTTCAGGTATTTGGACAGGGGAGTGGTCGGCTACGTTTCCCAAGAGGTAAACAACAGGAGCTCCAGCTACAGAGGACATCTTCACGTGGACAGAAAATCCGGAGATGGTCGTTTTTCTCGCCGTGGGATTGGTGGATTGCGTGGTCGCATCGATGAGGGGATGGGTGGTCGTATCGGTGGCGGGGCGTGTGTCTGGCGTGGAGCTCATACTACTCACTCAAAGTCATCTGCAGGTAGTAGACGTTTTCGCGTAGGCGAGCGGCAACTTCGCGGTCAATGACACCCTCAGACTGAAGGCGTGAAATCTGGTCCAACTCAATGCGGAGTGCGTTTTCTGCCACATCATCGGCGTACTCACGAGCATTAGCAATCTGCTGCCTAAAGTGCGGTGACATCTTATGTGAGCTCAGATTGTAAGGTAGCAGGTAAGAAACTTGAGTGGTACTAGAGCCGTGCTCATCGTTGATGTTGATGCGGCTCCAAATGGACTCAATTGCCGACTCATGGTCAATCATCAAGTTTGACGCAATGACTGCCATCTCTTCATCGTCGCCGTTTGCAATGCGCTCTAGGTCGTCGAGCCCTGCGTATTCCATCTCAAGCGCGTATAGACATGCCTGGTAGTAGGACTGGTCAGCATCTTCAAGGTGTCTAATGCCGCCATCAATGATGCGTTGTGCTGACAGCTTAAGCTCGTGGAGAGCAACGGCAAACCGTGAGCGGTGGTTTGTCTTTGCAGCAATGTTTGCAACAGGTCCATAATAACCCACTGACCTGCGAATTGAAGTAATGTCATCAACAATTTGGTCCCATGGAATGGGGTTGTTGGTTTTAACGTGACGCTTGCGAAGCTCCTCAAGACATTTCCTTTGGACTTCTGTCTCGTGAAGTATTACTTCTTTCATCAGTTTGCCCGAGTCGGGCGCGGTAATACGAGAAGCAAACAGGCGGTTGGTATAGCGCGTGATGGTCAAACGAAGCGCAGGTAGATACTTTGACATGGGGTTTTCTGACTGTAGCATGCCCCTGAGCTCGGCAAGAGTAGCTTCCAAAACGGCAATCTCTCCCTTGTGGAGGCGTTCAGGTAGGTCAGAGTCAGCTTCTGGAGACTTGGATAACACAGGTAATAGGTTGTCTGCCAAGAATAATGTGGCGAGAATAACGCCGGCGGCAATGGTAATTAGCAAATCCCTCTGTGGAAATGCTGCTCCGGATTGAGTTACTAGGGGCAAGGTGAGGATGATCGACAACGTTACTGCGCCTTTTGCACCCGCAATGGTGGTAACCAGCACGTTTTTAATGAGCTCGGTAGATGTGATAGAGATAGGCTTTGGAGTACACGCGGCTTTGGACATGTTGAAGGGTTGCTCAGCACTTTGATTGGAGTCCAGTTCAGCGAGCTGCTCGACGGTCTTCTCGCCATCGTCCTTCTCGTTGTCTTTACCAGTACAGAGGTGACCACCTTTGTGGAGCTTGTGAGTTTCCAGTGCGTAGAGCCATGCAAAGCGGACGCCATGCATGAACAGGGTAATTGCAGCAACAATACCTAGAATCTGCAGGATATTGAGGCCACCGTTAGTACCAGGGAGTACGGCAAGTGGAAGCTGCATTCCCAGGAAGACAAAGATGGTGCCGTTGATGAGGAAGCTTATGACTTTCCATGTGGAATCGGATACCAGTTTTTGTCTTGCTACCAGCGCTTTATTGTGTTGTCTGCGAGGAAGTGCAATTACTAAGCCCGCTGCTACAACGGCAAGTACGCCAGAAACGTGAAAGGTTTCGGCAAGAAGATAGACAAGAAATGGCGTGAGTACCTCGTAGAGGACGTTTGCAACAGTGTCCTCATAGCCCAATCTGCCAAGCATTGCGTTGATGGCAGAGAAGGCAAAGCCTGTGACAATTCCCACTGCCACGCCGCCTACAAAAAGCACCGTGAATGATCCCGCTGCGTCTATCAGAGAAAACGTACCCGTAACAGCTGCTGCAACGGAGAATTGGAATGCAACAACGCCAGACGCGTCGTTGATTAGGGATTCTCCAGAGAGAAGCGTCTGCTGACGATGGGTTAGATGAATGTTTGATTTAAGTGCAGTAACGGTGGCTGCATCCGTTGGGCCAAGTGCTGAGGCAAGCGCAAAAGCTGCAGCTAGGGGGATTGAGGGAACCATAAGATGGAGGGCGTAGCCGACCGAGAGAACACTGACAATTACTAGTGCAATTGCTAACGACAAAATACTGTTCAAGTTGAGGAGAAGTGCACGGATGTTGGTTTCTCTCGTCTCGTTGAAGAGGAGCGGAGCAATGAAGACCAGCATAAAGAGCTCGGATTCCAGATGCACTTCTTGGACGCTGGGTAAAACGAGTGTCACCAATAGGCCTATGACCACTTGGATTACCGGGATGGAGACGTTGACAAATTTGTCGATGACCGAGGAAGCTGCGACGCACGTCAAAACGATGAGCACAAATTCAAATGTCTCCAACTGACTTCCTTCCTGGTCGTAGGGGGTAATGAGGTGTACTTCGTAGCTACAAAACCCCTAGGAAGAAGAATACGTAGTCGAGGACGTTAATCAATATATAAATGCTAGCAAAAACCAGATACGGCCAGAGATGCGCTTTAGTGATTGCAATAAACTCGCGGATAAATGCTGTAGGCCAGTACCAGCCCTTTGTGTGAGATCCAATGCCGTCTGCTTTAAGGCCTAGATTGTGAGCGTATTCGGCGCAGCGGAAAACATGGAAATCGCTGGTAACAACTGCGGTGGTGAAGTCGGTACCTATGGTAGAAGCTGCGGAAGAACCGCTGGATGCGCTTGCGTCAACGCTGGTGGTGTTGGCGCTTGCTGTCCAGTCATTGTTGATAATGCCTATCGAGTATTTAAGATTTTCCCAGGTAGTGGTTGACTTATCCTCCATAAGGATTACATCGAGTGGAACGTCCTTTTCTAGAAGATAGTTGCGCATAGCTTGAGCCTCGGAGACAACTTCATCAGCACCTTGGCCTCCGGAAACAACAAACTTTCCGTGTTGATGTTGCTTGTTCCAAAGTTCTAGAGCTTTGTTTATTCTGCCTGCAAGTAAAGGAGTTGGTCGCGGGCCATCAAGTCCGGCGCCATGAATAATGATGTAATCATAGGTGCGGCGACGGGGAAGGATTCGGTATATCCACGAATAGAACAGCAAAGCTACAAAAGTAAACGAGAACCATAGGCCTTCAAGCATAAAAAGCCCTAGTAAAACGACAACAATGCGGTGAGTATTTGGGTCCAAATAACTTACGATAGCGGGAGAAGCAATGAGCAGGATAAGGAATCCAGCCATCAAAAATGGCAGCATCGATGTCAGTGAAAATCCATTATTTTTTACAACAACTACGGTGTTAATTAGTAAGAAAATAATGGTCAGAAAAGGTGTTAGCAACACAAGAGCAATTAAAATTAATCCAAGGATATAGTTGTTAAACCTCAATACCAGAAGAACAGAGGACCATGCAAGAGCCGCAAATAGGAAAAGTGCATTGCGGAACTGTCGAGGTTCTTTGATAAAGGAGTAAATAAAAAGCACGCCTGGAACAACTGCCGGAGCCAGTAAAAGCGCAATTGAAACTATATATTCCCAGTTAAAATGAGCTCCTGCGTCTCTCAATAGGTTGTCTATAGGCATGCACATTCCTTCCGTGATTGCCAGTTTTCTCCTTTAAATGAAGTTTATTTGGCGAGAAACCCGTCTACAAGAATTATACCAGCAAGCTCAAAAGGGTTGAATTTGCGTGATGGTTCGTTCGTAATGCGCTACTCTGTTACCGAAGTGCCGGTACGTGCCACTCGGCATTGCTCACATACAACAGAAGGATGGATAGTTGCCTTTTTGATTCGGCGAGCGGTTACCGTTCGCCGATAAGCGTTGCTTTTTATCGGTCAGAGGCTTGGTAAGCGGCATGTTAGTGTGCATATTGTTTACGTGCGTAAATATCAGATATTTGTAAATTGCATTTCTCGGTAACTAAATATTCATGAAAGTCTGTTCACCCTTTCACGGGTTCGTTCTAGATTTAACAAAATTTATCTTTGAAAATGTATTACGTGAATGTTCGTTTTTTGTTTTGTAGAGGACCCAGTTGTGGCTTCAACAAAGCAGCGAGCTTTTGCAAATTGTTTATGGTCCTCGTCAGTGTCACGCGTATAGCGTGCTCCTCCACGAGGTAGGTAGTGTTTCATTGTTAGAAACACAGATTTAGGAGGGTTTTATGAAGGGTTATGCAATGCTCAAGATCGGCGAGTCCGGCTGGATTGAGAAGGAGACGCCAAAGTGTGGTCCTCTGGACGCAATCTGCAAGCCACTTGCGGTCGCAATTTGTACTTCTGATATTCATACTCTGTGGGAGGGCGCAATCGGCGACCGTCATAACATGATTCTTGGTCATGAGTGCTCTGCAGAGGTTGTTGAGGTTGGTGAGTGCGTCAAGGACTTCAAGCCTGGCGACCGCGTCCTTGTTCCTGCAATTACTCCAGATTGGAATTCTCTTGAGGCTCAGGCTGGCTACTCCATGCACTCCGGTGGCATGCTTGCTGGCTGGAAGTTCTCCAACTTCAAGGATGGCGTCTTTTCTGAGTACTTCCATGTAAACGATGCTGACGGTAACTTGGCTCACATGCCAGAGGGTATGGACCCAGCAGATGCTTGTATCCTTTCCGACATGGTTCCAACTGGTTTCCATGCAGTTGAGCTTGCTGGCGTTGAGTTTGGCGACACCGTCTTGGTTATTGGCATTGGACCTGTAGGCCTGATGTCCGTTGCTGGTGCTGCACTTCACGGTGCTTCTCGCATCATTGCTGTTGGTACCCGTCCAGTCTGCGTTGAGGCAGCTAAGGGCTACGGTGCAACCGACTTCATCTCCTACAAGGACGGCCCAATCTGGGAGCAGGTCATGGAGCTTACCGGCGGCAAGGGCGTTGACCGCGTCTGCGTCGACGGCGGCGGCTGCGAGACCTTCGAGGACGCTGTCAAGGCACTCAAGCCTGGCGGAAAGATTGGTAACGTCAACTACCTCGGTTCCGGCGACTACGTCAACATTCCTCGCGTCGAGTGGGGCGTTGGTATGGGCCACAAGGACATCCGTGGCGGCCTCATGCCTGGCGGCCGTCTGCGCATGGAGAAGCTCTCCAGCCTGGTCACTTCTGGCCGTCTTGACCTTCACCCAGAGGTTACTCACCTCTATCACGGCTGGGATCACCTCGAGGAGGCTCTCTTCACCATGCGTGATAAGCCAGCTGACCTCATCAAGCCAGTTGTTGTTATCGACTAGGTAACCAAACAGGTAGCGTGATTTAGTACGTTTAAGCTGGCGAGAAGTTCGGTTTTCTCGCCAGCTTTTTGCGTTGGTGGGCGCTAAACGCGCCGGTAGGGACCGGTGAAACGCGCTGGTAGGGTTCGGCGAAACGCGGCGGCAGAGCCAACAAGAGCGCGACGCCAACGGAGTTTAGGAAGCGGTTGTATTCATGAAAATCCTTGTTGTATCAGGCTTTCTTGGAGCTGGTAAAACCACCTTCATTCAGGAGCTCGTGCGCCGGACTGGGCGTGATTTTGCTATCTACGAGAATGAATATGGCCAGGCAGACATCGATGCGCGTCGCTTGAGACAGGACTCCGATCTCAAGGTTTGGGAGTCTACCGAGAATTGTATTTGCTGCTCGGGCAAGCAGGATTTTGCGACGTCGGTGCTGACCATTTCAAACACCATCGACCCCGAGTATTTAATTGTTGAACCAACTGGCGTGGCTAAGCTGCAGAGCATTCTTGATAACGTGAATCAGGTGGCCTGGGAACGCATTAGTTTGCTGGCGCCGGTTACCGTGGTCGACGCCGTTTCGTGGCAGAATCAGCGCACCGATTTTCCAGAGATTTTTGACAACCAGCTGAGCGCCGCCGCGAGCGTGGTGATTTCAAAGCTTGCTCCAGGTAGCGAGGATGCCGCCGAGCCCATCAAACAGTTTGCGGCAGAGATAAATCCGCAGGCAGAAGTCATTGCGGAGCCCTCGTATGCTGATATTCCCGACGAGTGGTGGAATGGCCTTCTGACGCGCGCGCTTGACGGTTCTGTTCTTAAAGATCTAGCTAGCGAGAAGGACGAGGGGCCTGATCTGGAAACTATGGCGCTAACTCATGCTGAGCTTCCAAGTCCAACGCACTTGATATGGCTTTTGGATGCGGCGTCGGCTGGCGTTTTTGGAAAGCTTACTCGCGCAAAGGGCACGCTGCCGTGCGGCAATCAGTGGGTCAAGTTTGACCTGGTAGAGCGTGCGTGGGCAATTACGGATGACGAGGCTCAGGAAGAGTCTAGGTGTGTGTTTATTGGCCGCGATCTGCTGCGTCATGGACTTCGTGAAGCGTTTGTACCGGCGTTCTGGCACGAGCAGTCGGACCTTGCTGATGAGCATGACCATTCACATTGCGATCACGAGCACGGTCATTGCGTACACGAACACTGTGATCACGAGCATAGCCACTGCGAGCACGAGGACCACGAGCGCGGGCATTGTGAGCACAAACATGATCACTTCGAACATGGTAGTCACGTTGACCATGAATGTGATAGGCGTGGTCACGAACGGTAGCTACTTTAAAGGTGAGATTACTCGTTTTTTAGTGGACGTACGGTCTTGTTTGTTTGCGAGTGCTTTTATGCGAGCATCAAGGAGTATCCGCCGCCCTTCTCCACTGCGTGTATAAATAAGCTCGTAATTTCTAAGTTTGCTACTTATGCAGTTTGCAAATTCTTGAGCATCGGATTTATTTTTACTAAATAAGCTTGGCACAGCAAAATAGCTGGTTTGACCACTTACTTTATGACGAGCTTTAAGAATATAACGTTGATTTTCGATTGGTGCAAAGAACTCAAGAACGGTATTTGTAAAGATTGCTTTTTCTCGATTGGTTCCGCCTTTGAGGAATACTTCTGTTGAAACTGCATGTTTATCGTGTTGGATGGCTTGTACATCAGTTTGTTGAGTTTGGATAAAATTTTTATTTAGAAGTGCTTTCTGGATAGATTTACCAAGTATTTTTAATCGTTTATAAGGGCTACGATAAAGAAAATATCTTAACCATAAAAGTCCCAGTATAATCAGCAAAAATGAGGCAATATTTATAGGAACTTGGTCAGACCTGCTTCTGATTGATTGAAAGATATAAAAGACAATATCGGATGCCATTGTTGCGAGAGTCAAAAGAAGTAATTTCTGGGCATCCCAAAATTCTGCATGAGGGATTATTTTGTTATCAATTTTGATTTCTTGTACTACTTCCATGTCGTCGTAAATTGGAAGTGCTTCTCGCCAACCCTCTTTGAGGTTTTGGCGAAGCCTTGAGCGCAAAAGAGTCTGTTCATTAAGACGCGTTAGATTCTCTTTGGTGAAGGTAATAAATCCAAAATTAAAGCGTTCAATTCCTGATTCGATAACGTTTTCTGTATAACTAAGACCCAAAAATTGTTGCATACGACGGTTCAGAAGTTCCATGTCCGGGCTATCGCCATCAAAGCGAGTGTTTGCCCATGTAGAAGAGGATTCAAATGGATTATTTGCGGTATTTTTTGATATATTGACGGAAATAAGATGCCATATATTACTGGTCTTATCAGGATTATTTGGCATAACACGAATTGCACGTCCTCGCATTTGATTGCTTAGCATAAAGCTACCTACGAAGCTTGCCAGAACAAGTGAATTAATGCAGGGTGCGTCCCAACCTTCTCCAAGTAGAGATTTTGTTCCAATAACAACCTGGATAAAGCCTTCTTGGAAGAGCTGTGTAACAGCACCAACTAAATCGTGTTGGTCTCCAAATAGGTAAACTTTGAGATAGTCATTAGGGTTTAAACATCCAACTGGTAAGAATTTCAGGCGATCTGCATCAAGAAGATCTTCTAATCGGTGCCGAGCAGCCGTTGGAATAATAACAAGACTTCCGGTAAGAACAGCAAGAGCTACTGGTATTTGCTGCTTTACGGTTTCTCTACGGATGGATTCAAAAAAAGAAAGTGTTCCAAGTTGGGTTAATTTTGCATTTTCGTCGCCTAGACGTGGCTCAAAGTCTTTACGGATATAGTCAGTAAGTATGAGCTGGCGTAGATTAGCGCCGAGTGACTGATATTCAGAGGAGAAAATCTCCTGAACAGCTTTAAGTTTTCCAAGAGATTGTGTTAAGAGAAGATCCCGCTCTTTATTTCGACAAAGTTTGACTTGCTTTCGTTCAATTAAACCAGCAGAACGCAATTGATGCTTTATCTGTTTGACTTCGTCTTTTGTAAAGTCATACCAGTGAGGAACTGTAAAAAGAGCTCCTTGCAGCAAAATTTCAAACCATTCAAGGTTCAAAGGAGGAAGCTTTTTTACTGCGAGAAGTTGCTGGAAGTTTTTTGGATATGAGCATCCCTTGCTATGCAAGAAAATAAGTGTAGCTGAAAGGAATTTTGGCTCTTCAAGTAGCTCGTCAATACTAATTTGACCAGTAAGAGCAGCACAGTCCTGTATTTTTTCGATGAATAGATTGTCGGATGATATATCGTGGAGAACTTTCTCTTTTTGTATATCGATGGCCTTAAGTTGCTTTTTCTCTTCTCGGGTGGGGAACGAAAAATATACGTAATCTTGATGAGGACAGAGGCTATTTTCTTTAACTAGTTCAGGCACGGTTATTTCTTCGTCAATCTGACCACACATAGTAATGTAGCGTTTCCAGAGTGCCGGATCGTCATCATAAGGTGGAGTTGCTGTAAGAGAGATCATGTGTATGTTGGTAAACGAATTGCGGAATGTTTCTAAACTCTTCCACCATTCATTTCTAAGATGATGACATTCGTCTAGACAAAGAGTTCCTAATGCATGTTCTTTAAAGGTTGCTACAACATCAAATCCCTGATAATCAAAGTGCTCAATTTCAGCTTGATCATCGGTGTCTTCAGCTCTCGATTCTCCTTTGAGCTGGTTCATTGCACTGTGAAGAGCTTGATACGTTGCAATGGTAATGAGTTTTGGGTTTTTTAAATCTTGGGAGATGAGCTGTTCTGCGTGTGAAGGATTGGCGAGAAAAGCTGTGGTAATCCTATCAACCCATTGCTGTCGTATGGTAACCGTTGGCGCCAAGACTAAGGTTGGCTGTCCAAACTGCTTAATGAATTCGATACCAAGAGTTGTTTTTCCAGAACCTGGAGCTGCAACAAGATGTATATGACCATCTGCCATATACGTTTTGCAGCTATCTAACACGCGTTGCTGATAGCGTCTCCACTGTCCATTGAATGACAGTTCCTGAAATACTTGTTGTGTAGTATTTGCGTGCAAGATGTATGCTCCATGATTTTGACTTGGATTGTTTTTTTGGTCTAACGGGTTTCTCGGTTAGTTCTTGAGCGAATTGAGCGGAGCAGGGAAGCGACCGCCTCGGTGGGCAAGCACCGTGCCTGCAAACTGGTTGACCGGCATGATTGGAGCAGAACCAAAGAGACCACCAAACTCCAAGACATCACCTTCGTTATAGCCGATAGCTGGGATAACACGGACTGCTGTGGTCTTTGTGTTGATGACACCGATGGCCATCTCATCTGCGATGATACCTGCGATGGTTTCCACAGATGAATCACCAGGAATAGCAATCATGTCCAGACCAACGGAGCATACTGAGGTCATTGCTTCGAGTTTCTCGAGAGAAAGCGCGCCGTCTTGAGCTGCGCGAATCATACCCGCGTCCTCGGAGACCGGGATGAATGCGCCGGATAGGCCGCCAACGCTTGACGATGCCATGACACCACCCTTCTTGACGGCATCATTGAGCAGGGCAAGCGCGCAGGTAGTTCCGGGACCGCCGCATTCGCCAACGCCGATGAGCTCCAGAATTTTAGCGACGGAATCGCCAGCTGCTGGGGTAGGTGCAAGACTTAGGTCTACGATGCCCTTCTCGACACCCAGGCGCCTTGAAGCTTCGCGGCTCATGAGCTCACCTGCACGGGTAATTTTGAACGCCGTCTGCTTGATCTTCTCGGCAACGTCCATGAGATTTGCGGAGTTGGGAAGCTCGGCGAGGGCCGCAGCCATGACACCAGGGCCGGAAACGCCCACGTTAATGACGGCGTCTGCCTCTCCGCTGCCGTGGACCGCGCCGGCCATGAAGGGGGAGTCCTCCACCATGTTGGCAAAAACGACCAGCTTAGCGGCACCGTAGCACTGAATGTCGGTGGTGCGGCGCGCGGCCTCGAGCACGGTTTGGGCCATGAGCAGGACGGCGTCCATGTTGATGCCCGCGCGCGTGGACGCGACGTTTACCGAGGAACAGACGCGCGACGTAGTGGCCAGCGCCTCGGGGATGGATGCGATGAGTCGGCGGTCGGCGTCGCCAAGGCCCTTGTGGACCAGCGCCGAGAAACCACCCAGGAAATCGATGCCTAGCGTCTCGGCCGCGCGGTCAAGCGTGTGAGCCAGCGGGGTCAGGTCTTGCGCCGAGGTACATGCCGCAATCTGCGCGATTGGCGTGACGGAAACGCGCTTGTTGGCAATAGGGATGCCGTACTCGCGCTCCAGGTTCTCGGCCACGGCCACCAGGTGCTCGGCCTGGCGAGTAATGCGGTCGTAGACCTTCTGGCACATGCGGTCAAGGTCCTCGTCTGCGCAGCTATTGAGCGAGATGCCCATCGTAATGGTACGCAGGTCAAGGTTTTGCTCGCTGACCATGGCAAGAGTCTCGGCGATCTCCTGTGGAGTAATGTTCATGCGCGTCCTCTCGGAATGCGGTTGTCGTACGGGCGCCGGGGTGCGGGCCGCAGCTTGCGTGCGGTGCCGGGGCGTGGTGCGGTTGTCGTGTGGAGACAACGTCTGGCTTTTGGCGGACAAGCAGCCGCAGGGGTTTCTCGACTATTATACTTAAGCAACGACGACAAACGGGGCAAGTTGCGAGGTAACGTGGCAGAAAAAGTCACCCTAAAAACGATTGCGCGCGAGGTGGGGCTGTCGCCCGCCACGGTTTCGCTGGTGCTGAACGGCCGGCCGGTGCGCGTGAGCGACGAGAACCGCCGCCGCATCCTCGACGTTGCCCGCCGTGAGCACTACATTCCCAACCAAATCGCAAGAAGCCTGGTCACGCAGCATACGCAGACGCTTGGGCTGATTGTGCCGAATATCGAGAGCCGGTTTTTCTCGTCATTTGCCAAGATGCTGGAGATGAAGTGCCGCCGCCGCGGGTACGCGTTGTTCATCACCAACTCGGATAACAGCACGTCAAACGATGCGGACCTTGTGCGCCTGCTGGTCAATCGCGGCGCCGACGGCATCTTTATCATCACGTCCGACGAGGTAGAAGCCTCAAAGCAGCTCATCGCCGACCTGGAGCAGCTACCCGTGCCGTACGTCATGGTGGACCGAACCATCGACGCGCTCGATTGCGACAAAGTCACGTTCAACAACGAGCTCGGCGGTTATCTGGCCACAAAATACCTGCTAGACCACGGCCATCGCCGGATCGCATGCATGGTCAACACCGCCTCCAACACCGGCTGCGCGCGCCTCAACGGCTACGTTCGCGCACTTGGCGAGAAGGGCCTGGAGCTAGATCAGTCGCTTGTACTGACCAGTGATTATTACATTCCTGATGCGTATCTTGCAGCTCAGCAGCTGATTCGCGTGAACGCTACGGCTGTTGTTGCGACGTCGGACAACATTGCGCTTGGGCTGTTGCGCTACCTGTATGAGCGCGGTTTGCACGTTCCGCGCGATTATTCTGTTGTCGGATACGATAACAGTATTTCAGACGCGCTGTTTGAGCCAGCGTTGACTTCGATTGAGCAAAATGTTGATGAGCTTTCTGACGCCGCGCTTTCGATTATGTTCCGTCGTCTGGGCGAGCGCGGTGCGGATGTTGTGCAGAGAGCTGCGACGCAAGAAGCCGCGACGCAAGAAGCCGCGACAGGCAAAAATAACGGCATCGAAGCGCAGGCTGACAGCGCGTCAATCCAGATAATCCTAGAGCCGCGCATGATTGAGAAGAATAGCGTGCGTCTTTTGGGTTGCTAATCAGATTTCTGCATATTTATGCAATAAAATACATTTTCATGAATACATAATTTTTGAGCTCAAAATTATGTGCCGAAAAAGGTAAAAAACCCGTTTAGTTGGGGATGAAAACTTTAAATTGGCCATTTTATCCCCAACTAAGACGATTTTTTACCGCTCCAAAAACTTTTATCTGGGGAAACACTGTATGCATAAAAATGAAAACCCCAACTAAACGCATTTTTTACCACTTGGACACCATTTTGGGTACACTTCGGCATCGTGGGTACTGTTGAGCATTGTTCTGCCGCCCCGTTTGAGCAAAATTCAGCTTTCGCGCATATTTTGGTGCTCGAAAGACACCTCAAAAGACTCCCATGAAAGAAATTTCCAGAAATCTCAACATGATAAAACGTTTTATCACTTAGAGTAGTACTTGAAACATAGCCGAAGCATCATACTGTTATGTATGTGTTGTTTTATGCGCACCCAGTTGAGTGCGAACAAAACAAACGCTCAGGTGATGGAAGCAACGAGGTTGCTTGACCTGCACAAACGCGCAGGTAGCAGCCAAAGAAAAGGAGGAACACATGGCTCAGCCCGTGTACGGCACACCTTGGCAGACCCTGAATCAGCCTGTATCTGAGGACGAGCTTGCCGGCGTCGATAGGTATTGGCGCGCAGCTAACTACCTGTCTGTTGGTCAGATTTATCTTCGCAGCAACCCTCTTATGAAGGACGGTTTCTCTCGCGAGGACGTTAAGCATCGCCTGGTTGGCCACTGGGGAACCACCCCAGGCCTGAACTTCCTGTTCGGCCACGTCAACCGCTTCATCCGCGACCATAACCAGAACACCATCTTCCTCATGGGCCCTGGTCACGGTGGACCTGCAGGTACCGCACAGTCTCTGCTCGACGGCACTTATCGCGAGACCTACCCATTCATCACCGACGATGAAGAGGGCCTCCAGAAGTTCTTCCGCCGCTTCTCTTATCCTGGCGGAATTCCTTCCCACTATGCACCTGAGACTCCAGGCTCCATCCACGAGGGCGGCGAGCTGGGCTACACCCTGTCCCACGCTTACGGCGCTGTCCTGGACAACCCATCCCTGCTGGCAGTCGCTGTTGTCGGCGACGGCGAGGCAGAAACCGGCCCACTTGCAACTTCTTGGCAGACCAACAAGTTCATGGACCCACTGACCGATGGTATCGTTCTCCCAATCCTGCACCTCAACGGCTACAAGATTGCTAACCCAACCATCCTGGCTCGTATTTCCGACGGTGAGCGCGACGAGTTCTTCCGCGGCATGGGCTACCATCCATACAACTTTGTTGCTGGCTTCGACGACGAGGATCACGCATCCATTCACCGTCGTTTCGCAGCTCTTCTCGAGGCTGTCTTCAACGAGATCTGCGCTATTAAGACTCGCGCAGCCGCAGGTGACGCATCCCGTCCTTACTACCCAATGATCATCTTCCGTACCCCTAAGGGTTGGACTTGCCCTCCTTACATCGACGGCAAGAAGACCGAGGGCTCTTGGCGCGCACACCAGGTTCCACTGGCATCCGCTCGCGACACCGAGGCTCACTTCCAGGTCCTTCGCGACTGGATGAGCTCCTACAAGCCAGAGACCCTCTTCACCGAGAAGGGCGCAATCCGTCCAGAGGTTACCGCTTTCATGCCTAAGGGCGACCTCCGCCTCGGCGCTAACCCTAACGCAAATGGTGGTGCAATTCGCCGCAACCTTGTTCTTCCTGACGCAAAGAAGTACGAGATTCCAGTTGCCGAGAAGGGCCACGGCTTTGGCGCTACTGAGGCAACACGCGTTCTTGGCGAGTACACCGCTGAGCTCATCAACAGCAACCGTTCTGAGTTCCGTATCTTTGGACCTGATGAGACCGCTTCCAACCGTCTGCAGCCTTCCTTCCAGGTAACTGACAAGCAGTGGTTTGGTGGCTTTAACGACGACTTTGAGAACGACGAGCATATCTCTCCAGTTGGTAATGTTATCGAGCAGCTTTCCGAGCACCAGTGCGAGGGTCTGCTTGAGGGCTACACCCTAACTGGTCGCCATGGTATCTGGTCAAGCTACGAGTCATTTGTCCACATCATTGACTCAATGATCAACCAGCACGCTAAGTGGCTTGAGGCTACCGTCCGCCACATTCCATGGCGCAAGCCTATTTCTGCTCTTAACCTGGTTCTTTCTAGCCACGTTTGGCGCCAGGACCACAACGGATTCTCTCACCAGGATCCTGGTTTTGTTGACATCATGCTTAACAAGAGCTTCAACAACGACCACATCACCAACATCTACTTCCCAGCAGATGCTAACCTCCTGCTTGCAGTTGGCGAGAAGTGCTACACCTCCACAAACTGCATCAACGCAATCTTCGCTGGTAAGCAGCCTGCTCCAACGTGGGTAACCCTCGACGAGGCTCGTGAGGAGCTTGCAGTTGGCGCTAAGGAGTGGAAGTGGGCTTCCAACGCTGAGGCTGGCGAGGAGGACATTGTCCTCGCATCCTGCGGTGATGTCCCAACCCAGGAGCTCCTGGCAGCTCTTGACATGCTTGGCAAACTGGGCATCAAGGCTCGCTTCGTCAACGTTGTTGACCTGCTCAAGATTCAGAACGCTTCCGAGAACGACGAGGCTCTCTCCGACGAGGAGTTCACCAAGCTCTTCTCCGCAGACAAGCCAGTTCTCTTTGCATTCCACGCTTACGCTGGTTCCGTCCGTCGCCTGATTTGGAACCGTCCAAACCACGACAACTTCAACGTTCACGGCTACGAGGAGCAGGGTTCTACCACAACTCCTTACGACATGCTGCGCTTGAACAACATGGATCGCTGGGCACTTGCTGCTGACGCTCTCCGCATGATTGATGCTCAGAAGTGGGCAGATCAGATTGACGAGTGGGAGAAGTTCCGCACCGAGGCCTTTGAGTTTGCTGTCGAGAAGGGCTATGATCACCCAGCATTTACCGACTGGTCTTGGCCAGACGCTTCCGATGCTGATCAGAGCATCTCTGCAACTCAGGCAACCGCTGGCGACAACGAGTAACACGCCGCAAGCTGCACGCGGCGTGCTATGAGCTACGACCGGCGCGCGACGCAACCGCACTAGCTGCGCAAACGTGCTTTCCGCCCGGTATCCACTTCATGTGGGTACTGGGTTTTCTTGTGCGAAAACGCTGTTAGTGGACAGGTTTCTCGTCAGACGCTACCACGCATTTGGAGTGCGGTAGCGCGCGCCTGTTTTTTGCAAAGAATCGGTAAATTTTGCCTAAAATCGTAAAAGAATCTGTGGATTTGCCTGATTTCATCAAAGAATCGGTGTCAATTTTACAGATTCTTTGCACTTTTCAGGCAAGTCTGGCGAGAAATTCAAGCACTCGCTCCGCGATCTCAGTCCGTGCTGCACGTCTACCTGCGGTCGGCACGACCAGCTCGCTCGTCAAGTTTGGCGCGAACGGCAGCCTTGAACGCGGCAGCATCCGTCATCCACGGAACGTGCTTGCCGCCGATAATATTGAACGGTTCGTCGCCCTTGGCAAGTAGGTACACCAGCGCCGGACGAGGGTCGTCGTATGCAGCGGAAACTGCCTCGTAAATGGCGTCGTAGCGGTCAAGGATAATCTTGTGCGCAGCGCCCGTAGGCGTGGCCTTGGCCATCTGTGCGCAAATCACCGCAGGATCTTCCATGTTGCAGTCCTCGGTGGTGTAAATCATCAGGTCAGCCCACTTGGCGGCCTCTTCCGGCAGCTCCTGGCGACGGTTATACGCCTTGCCGCCAACGGCTCCCATGACCACATAGCGGCCATAACCAGGGAATTCCTTGGACGTTGACGAGAAAAGCTTCTGGTAGGAAAGCTTGTTGTGGGCGTAGTCGACCAAGCCCGTGACTTTGTTGTCAGGCGAGTTCAGCAGTTCCATTCGGCCTGGCACCTTAACGTTCATCAGCGGAAGCACAGCGTCCTTCTCGCGAATGCCCAGGTACTCAGCGACGGTGATTGCTGCAAGAGCGTTCTCCACGTTGAAGAGGCCGGACATGGGGAGTACGACATTGCCAGTCCAGGTTGGCGTGTGTGCGGTGAACGTAATCATGCCTTGGTGAGGAGTGATTTCGTCCGCCCAAACGGTTGCGTCGGAATCGGTTGTGGAGAAAGTCAGGACCTTCTCGCACCTCTGTGCGCGCTCCATGACTTGGTCAAACATCATAGTGTTTTTGTTGATAATGGCCACGCGAGCAAGGTCAAAAATCTTTAGCTTGCTCTCAAAGTAATCTTCAAAAGTAGGATGTTCAACAGGGGAAATGTGATCAGTTCCAATGTTTAGGAACACCGCGACACTCAGATTGAGGCCAACTGTGCGGTCGTATTTGAGCCCCTGGCTGGAAATCTCCATATCAACGTAGGGAAGGCCAGCCTCCGTGGCGTGCTTTAGATGGCGCCACAGCTCAGGAGCCTCGGGCGTGGTGTTGTGCGCAGGCTGCGTCTCTTTGCCGTCAAACACCTCGATGCCGCCGATCACACCACACTTGGAGTACGGCTCGTCACCGTCAAGGATGGCGCGCAGCATATACGAGCAGGTAGACTTGCCTTTGGTTCCCGTAATGCCAATAGTGGTGAGCTTCTTGTCGGGATGTCCCGCAACACCTGCGGCCGCATAGGCCATGGCAAGACGCACGTCATCCACGCGAATAACGGCTACGTTTGGCGCTACTGTCTGCAACTCCTCTGCAAGCGATTGCTGGCAAAGGTACGCAATAGCTCCAGCCTCCACCGCGCTTGCTAGATACGCTGGCGAAAAACTTGCGCCCTTGCAGACAAACAGCGAGCCGGGGATGACCTCACGAGAATCGCTTGCAACATCGGTAAGCTGTGCGTTTTGATCCATCGCGTCAAGATGAGCGGTAGTGTACTCGATGTTCTTGCTGGAAAAGAGAGCCAGGAGCTCGTGTAATGTCATCCTCAAAAGTCCTTCTATAGCTGTTTGGCGCAAGCACAGCGCCCTAAAGACAGTATAAATAGTTTAGCCGTCTGACCCCAATTGTGCTGACGGCAGCGTAATTTTCTTGGTCCTTGCACGCCATTCTCAGACTTTATGGCGAGAAAATCGTCAATCTTGCTTGACGTAGAGAGTGCTGCAAGGTATAGTACTTGTTCGCGCGTAAGCGTATGCATTGCGGGGTGGAGCAGTCTGGTAGCTCGTCGGGCTCATAACCCGAAGGTCGTAGGTTCAAATCCTGCCCCCGCGACCATAAGAATTTCAAACCCGCCTCGGCGGGTTTTTTATTCAAGGCTTTAGCTTGTTGAGCGCGAGAAGCGCGCGAAACACAAAACCATCCGCTATGCGGGTGGAAAATACTTTTTGCTTTGCAAATTAAAATCCTTCCTTCTAGCATAGCGATTGTTCAGGTCACTAATAGCCAAGAAGGAAGGAGTGGCTATGGCACATAAAGCCAATAGCCTTGCGCACACAAAATGGTTATGTAAATACCACATTGTGTTTACACCAAAGTATAGAAGGAAAGTCATTTATAACAAATACAGAGAAGACCTTCGAGAAATACTCAAGATGCTTTGTGACTGGAAAGGGGTGGAAATTCTAGAAGGACATCTCATGCCAGATCACATACACATGCTTGTAAGTATTCCACCTAAGATAAGCGTTTCAAGTTTTATGGGTTACTTAAAAGGTAAAAGCTCACTGCTCATGTTTGATTACATGCAAACCTTAAATACAAGTATGGTAATAGAAAGTTTTGGGCCGCAGCTACTATGTATCAACCGTAGGTCTTAATGAGGCGACAATAAGAAAATATATTCGAGAACAAGAAAACGCCGATATAGCTCAGGATAAATTAAGTTTGAAGGAATATGAAAATCCCTTCGATAAATAATCTAGCTAGATAGCCAGTTTAACTGGCTGCCGGTGTTACATTGCTATTGTGAACTGAATGAAGTGACGGGCAAAGGACTTGAGTCCTGGGCAAGTATAATTAGGGCTGTTTTCCTTCACTGAGGACCTTCTTGCGGTGGCGAAGAATGACATTCTCGGGGAGTTCGTCACCAAGAGGCTTCCGATGCCGGTGGTATCATAAGAGTTGGTGTAACGGCCTGAGTCGTCTCGGTAGAAGGTGATAGGGTTAGCGTTGCTCAACTATAATAGAAAGCGCTCTTGCATTCACGTATATCTAAGGATTCTACATGCACTTAATGTCTCAAAATCTCGATTCAGCATGGGAACAATGGTATCGGCTCAATCATAGAGACGCCTATATGAACAGATCTGGTGATTCCTTCGAAAGGTATATTACCGACGTGTTGGAAAGGGTTTATCCGGATTTTATTAATCCAGATCCCATGGGTCGACGGGGTGATGGAGGATGCGATGGGCTTGCTGACCAAGGTAAGCTATTCATTGCGTGCTACGGGCAACGAGCTCAAGCCAATCAGGATGCTAAGGCAAGAGCAAAAATTCAGAGCGACTTTGAACGCGCAATACAAGGCATATTTAATTTCAAAGAATGGTGTTTTATCACTAATGCACAGATAGGTCCAGCTGCCGCACAGCTCGTAGCTGAATTACAGCGGCAGTATGATTCATCAAGCGACAGGCCGTTGACGATCAGCATCATCAAATCAGAAGGCAAATTCTGGGATAGGTTCGCTTCTTTATTGGAGCCGTGCCAACTCGACTCCCTATTCCCAGGCGCCCCACATGCACAGCATACGGAACTTGAAGAATTGGTTGAGCTAATCGAGTCATTGGGAAATCCAGCCCCCAGGCCCACCGACCTCAAACCCGTATCTAGCAAAAAAATGGACTACAACAAGATTCCTGATATTACGAAACTTGAAATTAATGAGGGCAGGGAACTCTTCCCGCGAATAAATCTTTGGTTCTCCGAACAACCCGATCCCGAGCTGCGTGACAGCAAAGCCGAGGTGTTCCACAGCATATATGAGGCTGCTAAAAAGACTGCTAGTGATCCAGCTGGAATAATGGAGCAGATTTACATTGCGGTCGGAGGCAGCGACTTCAGGCTTGACCAGAGCAGGGCAAATGCCGTCTATGCAATCGCAAGCTATTTCTTCGATAGCTGTGACATTTTTGAAGCGGTCCCCGAGAGGGACGACTCATGATTTTACCTACTAAAGGGATAAGCCCCGAGAGGTCCCTCCTTGGAATCGGCGCGGAAATACTCGACATTATCAAACGACCCATGTCAGTTTCTGAGGTCTGGACGATATACAAGCGGCGAACAAATCGAGGGCAACGGGACTTTGTCTCATTTGATTGGTTCATTCTCACTCTAGATTTGCTCTACGCCATGGGCGCAGTGTCGTTGAGCTCGAATGGAAGGCTGGTAAAAAATGCTATTTCTTAAAAGCTTGGGATCAGATGACCCTAGGTTCAAAAATCTAACCTTCCACAAAGGTATGAACCTGGTGCTTGCTGAGAAGACCCATCATTCGAGTGACACCGATAGCAGAAATGGTGCAGGAAAAACAAGCATCGTTCGCTTGCTTAGGTATCTTTTGGGAGGAAAACGCAACGAGTGGATCAAATCGTTAGCTGAGTACACCGAAAGTGCATTCTGGACTGATATACAAGGGGCAATCGGGGAAATTCACATAAGGCGAGAAGCCGGCAGCACCTCCGTCTTGGCTGGAACATCAACATACAGCAGCAATGAATGGCGTGAGAAGAGTGGGGAGCTACTCCTTGGATGGCCCGCAAGCCATGATAAGCCGACTGCGCAGCAGGTCTTTTCTCAACTCCTACGCACGAGCTTCGATTCGCCAACAAAGATAGATTCATATGAGTCTGATCTCGAAACCGGAACCAGGATTGCTTACTTCCTTGGTATGCCGGATACAACTCTGCAGAAGCCCATACAGGCAGCAAACTTCAAGAAGGACAAGAAGATATTCAAAAAAGCAATTGATCATGGCATTCTTGCAAATATGGCTGCCTCAAAAGCCGAGTGCGAGGCCGAGCTGTTCAAACTCGAAGATCAACTCCAAAAACGGAGATCGGCGCTTGCGGAATTCAAAGTCGATGAGAGCTACGCGGGTCATCAACAGGCAGCCGATGAGCTAAGCGCTGAAATAGCAGCTTTAAACGACCAAAATATCGCACTGAAGCGGCGCAAACGCTATCTGGCCAATACGATGACCACCGAAATGCCCGCTAAACAAGATAATGATGAGATGTTGACCCGTTTAAAGCGGCTTTACGCAGAAGCTGGGGTAATGATAGCGACTGATGCATTAAAGCCATTTAACGATGTCATCCAATTCCATGAGTCGGTAGCCCGCAACCGAAGACACTTTCTTGAAGATGAGTTTGAGAAGGTGACTGAAGCATTGACGGCCAATGAAACCAGAATTAAGATGCTGGACGATGAACGCAGTACCATTATGAAACTTCTCGACCAATCAATGGCGTTGGAGACTTTCTCAGAAGCCCAACAAGACTGCAACGAAATTGCTGCGCGAATTGAGCGCTTGAAAGACATGTTGCAGGATTATGAACGTCTTGATGACATGGACTCCACGTTGAGAAAAATGGAAGTTGAAGCAAATGATGCTATGCGTTTAGGTCTTAAAGAAAGTAACGACTCAGTTAAGCTTGCTTCTCAGATGTACTCAAATCTCTGTTCAGAAGTGTATACGGATCGTGCTGGTAGTCTGCTTCTAGATCTAACTGATGCGGGAATTCTTAAAGTCACGCCTAAAATTGAAGGTGACGCTTCAAAAGGAATAGCGGAAGTTTCAATCTTCTTATTTGATATCACGTGTATTGCGGTCGGGATGAAGAATGGAACTACCCCTGGGATATTGGTTCATGATAGTCAATTGTTTGACTCGATGGATGACAGACAACTCGCGTCCTGCCTCAATATCGGCGCAAGACTTGCTGAGGAATATGATTTTCAATATATCGTCACTCTTAACACTGACCGTCTTGAATCTGCAGAAAAAATAGGGTTTGACCGTTCAGACTATCCGATATCAGTCAGTCTTACTGATAGCGGAGAAACAGGAGGTCTATTTGGGTTCAGATTTAACTAGTAAAACTTAAACTCATAAGACATACATTACTCTCATCAAATAAAAGTATTGCTGCAACAATTCGTCCTATCAAGTTTACCTTACATGTTATTCTACTAGGACGTCCCACTACGAGTCCGAAGGTTCGGGATGGTTGTTCTGACAATCAATACTGTTTTTGTAGGCTGTTGTGGCAAGTCATTGTGGTAGATTGTTCTGGCAGGATACTAAAATCCCAGCACTCATTATCCTTACGCATCAAAACCAAAGTTCAGCAAACGCTGCAATCTAAGTTCAAGACCCTTGTGATGATCGTAAGAATCCAGCATATGTTGATAATTTGGGGCATCAGCCGCCAGCTTCTCAACCAACGCATCTGTTGTCTGTCTCACTGAGCGCAGGGGCTCAGGATGGTTTATACCTTCGTTCTCGCCGCTTGCAATACACCAGCGAATGTCTGATCGCACATGGCTCGTATCAAAGGTTTTAACAAAATCGGGAAACCAGGTGCTTGGGCTGGCAAGAAGATACTGGTCAAAATAGCAGGTTGTCTGCATCTCAAAGAGGCTACATAAACCCGATAAGGAATAGCCCAAAAGTGTAAGAGGACACGTATTCTGAACGGTATGGGTAGCTAGAGCAGCGTATTTCTCGACAGCTGGAAGTACGATGTCTGAAAGAAATTCTCTTCCAAATCCTCCAAAATTTGGAGCCTCAACACGCGCGCTTGGTGCTGGCCAAGGGGAATAGCAGTCTTGATCAGACGGTGCGGTAATGGTGAGACATTGGGGAAACTTTGTGGCGTCAAGGTTTCCAGATGAAAGAAGAGCAGATATCTTTGGCATAAGCAGAGAGCCATGGAGAACAACAAGAAGGCCTGGAACTTCGGAACGTTCTCCGATTGTGATTGTGCTGTCTGATAGAGCTGATAAATCCATGAAGATCCTTGTCTGTTACTGTCTGTTAGCTACCTGTGATGTATATCGGAGGACGGTAGATATCATAGATGGATGTAGGTATTTTAAGCATTTTTCAAAGCATTCAACTTCTCATAACTCAAAAAGTAAGATATAGTAAACTTTCGAAAATTCCGCTGCTTCTGTGTAATGCGCATTGTACGTTGTGCGCAAAAACGCAGCTTCACTTTAGAGGGGTATTGTATGATAAGAAAAGCCGGACCGTTCCGTCTTTTCATGGGAGTTCTCGTCGCAATTCTGGCGGCGAGCATTGTAATAACTTCAACGATGGGCGCCATTGGTGTGTCCCTACAAGACGCATATGCCGTGCTGATGCATCATCTTTTTGGCATGCCGCTACCGGAAGCTCTAGCTGCAGGAGGACCTGTCGAGAAGGTCGTTTGGTCGCTGCGCTTTCCCCGTATCATCTTAGGAGTGGTAGCTGGAGCTGGCCTTGCTCTTGCGGGTGTTGTCATGCAGGCGTCAGTTCAAAACACCTTGGCTGAACCGTATATTTTGGGCATTTCTTCAGGAGCTTCGTGTGGAGCTACCTGCGCCATCATGCTTGGTGCTGGTGCGGTACATATTTTTGGAATTTCTTCGGTACCGCTGTTCTCGTTTATTGGTTCAACAATAGCAACTGTAGGCGTTTTGTTGCTGGCGTCTACCGGCGGACATATGACGTCGTCAAAGCTTGTTCTCTCGGGCATGATTTTGAATGCCCTGTTTACAGCTCTTTCTAATTTCATTATTACTATCGCCGCCAACGCTGAGGGCATGATGGATTTGAAGTTTTGGACCATGGGCTCCTTGGCACGAGCAAGCTGGGGAAATGTTGGCGTTTCTGTTGTCGTAGTACTTCTCGTCAGTGTGTTTTTCCTCACACAGTTCCGCTCACTCAACGTGCTGTTAATGGGAGATGAGGCTGCAACAACGCTTGGCCTCAACACCAATCTGTGCAGATGGGCATACTTGACCATTTCTGCGCTCATGGTTGGCACGCTTGTTTCATCAGTGGGAACCATCGGTTTTGTTGGTCTTATCATTCCGCATATTGCGCGCTCGTTTGTTGGGTCCGATCACCGAAGACTGGTGCCAACGGCGCTAGTACTGGGAGCTATTTTTATTCTTTGGGCAGATGCCTGTGCTCGTACCGTCCTAGGCAATACCGAAGTTCCTATTGGTATTCTGACCGCTGTGGTTGGTGCGCCGTTCTTTGTCTACATCATGGTTGCCCGCAACTACAGCTTTAGGGATGGTGAGTAACATGCGCCTTGAAGTACAAAACGTATCGGTCACCATTCACAACAAGCCGATTGTAAAGGACGTCTCGCTTAGCGTGGCAGATGGCGAGTTTGTGGGCATTTTGGGTCCTAATGGATCCGGCAAGTCAACGCTTTTGCGGGCAATTTATGGCCTTGGTCATCGCTATGACGGTCAGATTTTGTGGGACGGGCGCGATGCCACTGAGATATCACGCCGTGACTTTGCCCGCAAAGTTGCAGTTGTAAGCCAGTTTAACTCGCTGTCCTTTGACTTTACCGTTCGAGAGATTGTGTCGCTGGGACGCAGCCCTCATCAGTCGGCGCTGTCAAAAGAAACCGACCACGACGAGGCAATCGTTTCTGACGTTATTCATAAAGTTGGCCTTTCTCGCTTTGAAGACCGTTCTTTTGCCACACTTTCAGGTGGCGAGAAACAACGTGTAATGTTGGCTCGTGCGTTGGCTCAGGAACCAGAGTTTCTGGTGCTTGATGAACCTACTAATCACCTGGATATTACGTACCAGATTGATATTTTGCGCCTTGTTCGCAATCTTGGTATCAGCTGCCTAGCTGTTTTGCATGACATTGTGATGGCAGCTCATTATGTTGACCGCCTGTATTTCTTACAAGAGGGGACTATTGTTTCCGAGGGAACACCTGAGGACATTGTGACCCCTGAGTTACTTGCTGATGTGTATGGCGTTGAGGGCATGGTCCGCCCATCAACTGCTGGAAACGGCATCAGCATTGATTATGTGTATTAATCGCCTGTTGAGTATCAACAGATGAATGAAAGGATATCCGATGGATCCTCGTGTAAATTCAAGTCTCTTTACGAGAAGGAATTTTTTGAGCATTGCGGCAGGATTTGCTGCAACTGCTGCTGGACTGGGTCTTACTGCGTGCAACAATGCAACGTCTAGCCCATCTACCTCTGCTACAGAAGAAAAGAAATCAGCCAATACGAGCTATCCAGTATCGTTCAAGCTCTATGATGGTGACGGCAACGAGTTTGAGGCCAAGTTTGATAAGGCTCCTGAGAGTGTTGTTACCCTAACAGACTCCGCCGCCGAGATTCTGCTGCGTCTGGGCCTTGGTTCCAAGATTATTGGCACTATCAAGCCTGATGCACCAATGCCTTCAGATATTGCTGACGAGTATGCGAAAATTAATCAGCTAGGCGACAAGAAGAGCCTCTCGCGCGAGGTTGTTGTTGCCGCTAATCCAAACCTTATTGTGGGACGTTCCCGTCTCTTCACTTCAAAGGATCAGACTTCTCCAAAGGACTACGCTGACCTTGGCATTTCTGTCTATACTCAGCTGGCATCTTCTGAACAGGGCGATCCAACGCTTGCCGGAATTATTTCTGATATTAAGAACCTTGGATCTATTTTTGACGTTCAGAGCAACGCCGACACCTATACCGCTGACCTGCAGAAGCGCCTTGATGCCATTAACGAGCGCGTTAAAGCACATGAGAAAGACGCAAAGAAGACCGTGCTGGTTATGACCAACCTTAAGGACGGTACGTTTGGTCTCTTTGGTGGTAGCGAGAAGAGCCTTGAGTTTACTATCATTGACCAGCTTGGAGCTACTCCTGCTACAACTCAGTCTGCAAACGGCCTGACGTATGAGAATCTGATTAAGTTCAACCCTGACGTCATTATTTACGTCACCGCAGAGCGCAATAAGGCAACTGACGCCGCAGCTAAAGACACCCTTCTGGGCGAGAGCTCCCTGCAGAACGTCCCTGCTATTGCCAACAAGAGTATCGTAGAGATTCCATATTCTGAGTACATCGATTACTCGCCACGCGCATTTGATTCTGCCGAGAAGATCCTTGAGGCTCTGTATCCTCAGAAATAGACGTATTTGAACATACGCACCGCAAAGACCAAGCAGGAACTTTGTTTCCTGCTTGGTCTTTTCTTTATACTATTGAAAGCGGCAAAAGAGATTTCTAAACAGATAGAAGAGTCCTTATGAACTATGTCCAAAAAGTTCCCGTTGCTATTTGCGGTGTTGCTTTAGGTTTTGCAGCACTTGGAAATCTTTTCAAGATTTCTTTCGAGGGCCTTTATCTTGCCTGCGGCATACTCTCTATTGCTCTTTTAGCTCTCTATACCCTCAAATTTATGGTGTCGACAAAAGTTGTATTGCGAGAGCTCTCTGATCCAATTGGACTTTCAGTTGCCGCAACATATCCGATGGCAGTCATGCTGATTTCGGTGTATATGAAGGCCGATATTGGTGATGCGGCACAGTTATTTTGGTTTGCAGGAATTGCGTTACACATCCTGTGCACAGCTCTTTTTACTTCTCGATATATTGCAAAATTTGATTGGGAGAATGTGCACGCCAGCTGGTTCATTGTGTATGTGGGCATCGTTGTTGCCAGTGTTACAGCGCCGGCGTTTAACTTTGAAACAAGTGTTGGTACGGTCGCATTTTGGTTTGGATTTATCTGCCTTGTAGTGCTTTTTATAGTAGTAAGCATAAAGTATATAAAATATGGACCAGTGCCTGATTCTGCTGAGTCGCTCGCTTGTATTTATGCGGCTCCAACAAGTCTTTGTATTGCGGGATATATCCAATCTATTACGCCAAAGTCTGTACCGTTTCTTTTGGTTATGCTGGCAATCGCTTCAATTATTTATATAGTTTCTTTTGTGTGGTGCATTAGGTGTCTTACAAAACCGTTCTTTCCCAGCCATGTCGCATTTACTTTTCCCTTTGTAATTTGTGTCGTTGCACGTACGCAGACGTCAGCATACCTGGCCGAACTCGGCCAGCCCCTTCAATGGCTCGACGGAATAGCCTCTGTTGAAACGGTACTTGCAGCAGGGCTTTGTGTTGTTGTGCTTGTACGTTTGCTCGCGTATGTGCGTAATCAGACTTTGTCTTGAGAGAGACGAAAGAGACGAGTAGCTTGAGGTGACGCTCTATATTTGTTTTGACAAGAGTCATTGCCTAAAGGTGATAATAATTTCAAGTACTTTATCGTCAGGTTTTTATTATTTTTCACATTTTGTGTTTGCTATATAGATTGTTACTATCATATCTATTGTGATAATACTACTTGTAACGATTGTTGTTGTAATCGTTATATTTGGGCTAAGTACGGCCATGTAAAGCATTGTTAGCGCACATACAGACATAGAAATACCCATTACAAAACAGAGTTTTTTCTCATCTATTGTTTTCTTTTCATCTTCAGTCATTGTGTTATATCCAGCAATTGAAATAGCACCATGACCAGATAGAAGTACAAGAGACCAAATGCCAAGAATTGCGGTTAGAGACCACAATATAACTGAAGATAACATCGTATTCACTCCAATCAGGAACGAATTGCTTGTTAATTGAATTATACAGAATTCTTTTTCGTAAACTGATGTATATATTTAATGTGCTTATAGTTTTAAACAATTGAGGAATATTGATATGAAAAGAGGACTCTAAGAATGCCGATTGATACGATTATTTCACTATTGAGTTTATTGGTTAGTGTTATTTCTATTAGAGTGTCTGTTACAGCTAATAGAAATTCTAATACTGCTAATAAAATTGCAGAAGAAGCAAATAAACTTGCTATAGAGGCAAATGATATTGCTAACGAATCTCAAAATATTGAAGCTTTTTCAAATGTTTCAAACTTTCGAGTAAAACTTGAAACAGTTCAATTTTTTAATGATACGTGTCCGGATAAGTGCGCTAAAGATGCTGTACAGAATGGTGTACTAGTGTGTGAGTTTAGTGTCGAGAATATTAGTAATAATGATGCTTATTCAGTAAGAATGGGAGCAATAGATGAGAGTTCTAAGGATATTTTGTCTAAGAAGAAAGCTAAGTTACCGTGTAGTATTGTAGGATGTCGTTCTGTTTTAGGAGAGCCAATATATCATCAAGATTACGATAATTATTCAATAAATCCCAAAAGTGGAAATATCCAAAAAGATAGATATATATTTATGACCAAACTTTATTGGGAAAACGGGAGATATACATATTCCTGTTATGTGAAATTTGAATGTACGGTTCAAAATATTGGTAGTAGAAAGTCTCCTCAGTGGACTATATGTTCATTTAATGATGGAAAATGTTGTGTTCTAGATTATCAGCAAGAATAGCCACCTATTTCGAGTATGGAATAGTTGGTTTTTGATTTCGTGTTGATTATTTACTATACGAAGTAAAGTTACCTCATTTTTTGTAATGTGATTAATATAAATAGAAAGTAAAGGTCTGATATGGAGAGCAAAGTTGAAAAAAATTTTAAAAATACGATTGGAAAAATCTTTGGAGAAGATGGCTGGAATGATATTAAACTTTTATATGAAAAAGTAATTGAAAAAAGAGAAGAAAATTTAAAAAATGAAAAATTCGAAGATGGATGTGGAAAATACGGAGATGATTCTACAACAATTGAACTGATGCTATATATAAGAAAAATGATGCGAGAAAACAAATTAATCCCATCCGTTCCATTAATAAACTATATACAAAGTCAGCCCTTAACGATAGAAGATTTTAATAATTTCATTGAGCATGATGGTAAAAATAGAAGTTGGTTAACAAAGGAATATAAGAAACGTTTTCCTATATCTTATGGTTTAGAACCAGAATCTCATCTTGATGAATATCATGAAGATGGTTGGGACTATTCTGAATATCAGAAAAGAAATTTTTTAGATGCAGATATTGAATGGTTTTTTCAAGATAATGCTAAGATAGGCCATATTTACTACAATGAATTGGATCATTATCTGACTTATTTGGTAGGAACAATACGAAAAAATAAAAAAAATGATCGTATAAGGCGAGGGAAGTATATAAAGGTAGATCTTGGCAAGATTTCTTAAAGTCTTCTAAATGCTTACTAGTTTTACTTTTAAAAGTATAGAAACTAGGCTACGCAAAGATCACGTCCAATTAATAGCGTCAAGTATTCTTGTCAAAAGAGTGTGGCTATCCTTTAAAATCGTGTTATCGACAACGATACTACGTATATCAAAGCTGCATAAATGAACCTATTTCCAGGAGATATTCAAGTTTTACTCAAAAACCGATAGAGCTATGGTGCTACCATAGTTAAGACCTATAAGGTCGGCCCATCACTTTGTAAAATAGAAAAACAGCCAACTGAGATTTGAAAAGTTGAGCTTGCTTATTTTCTCAAGAATGCGCTCCTCCTTAGATGTTAGGGTTGAAGACTTCAGGCAAGCACACTGTAAACGGGAGTATTCCTATTGGTTGAAGGGATGATGAGTTAATGGATGCACAGGTTACATCTGTCATGGCAAGTGCTGGAGCACAGCTTGCTGTTCTAGCTGCAAAGGGAACTGTGACAAGTATTAGTAACAGGATTCAAGTGATTCGAGATAAGAAAAGTCGAGAGGAAATTTGTGATTCGTACGAAGAACTTATCCATGAATTGGTTGCTGAGCGCTCACAAGCAATCACCATTGCTAATTCATATCAATCAGAGCTTGATAGGTTTGAAATCACAGATAAGGATATCGAGCACTTACAGAATACTGTTGGTCGAGCATTAGATATTTTAAAATCATTTTCGCCCGAAAGTGATTTCTCTTATTTCGAGCAGTTTAAATCTCTTCTTTCAGTTGACACTCTGAAGGCAATGCAGTTGTTGGGATTTGATTATAAAAAAGCTATAGGTGATCCATTAACAGATGTTTGCGCTGATGCAATACGAGTGAATTTGGGGCAGAAACAATCTCACGCTAATTCAAACAATCGGAAGAAGTGAGTTATTAATATATAAATTGCCCACAATATATCGATTTATGTGGGACACTAAATAACAGTGAACAATAACCAGTCAAGAAAGGAAGGCTCATGGCATACGAGTCTCGCGAAGAAATTGACAGCAAATATAAGTGGGATCTGTCCTCAATGTTCCCTAGTGATGAGGCATTTGAGGCTGGACTTGAGGAGCTTAAGGCTTACTGTCCAAAGCTGCTTGCGTTTGAAGGAAAGATTTCCACCTCCGCACAGGCTCTTCTGGAGTTCCTGCAGCTTGAGGACCAGATGAACCTTCTGCTCTACAAGATTATTAATTACGCCGAGCGTAAGAGTGACGAGGATACCCGCGTTGCCAAGTATCAGGCATACGTCGCAAATGCTACCAGCGCATATACACAGGTTGGAGAGGCAACTTCTTGGTTTGCCGCAGAGCTTCTCGCCATTCCAGCAGAATCTGTCGAGAAGTTCTATGCAGAGGTTCCAGCTCTTGAGTTCTATCGTCGTAAGCTCAACAAGATCTTGAACCAGCGCGAGCACACCCTTTCTGCTGAGGAAGAGGCATTGCTGGCACGCGCTGAAGAGCTTGCTGTTCAGCCAACCAACATCTTCTCCATGTTTGATGACGCAGACCTTACCTTTGACGACGCAGTTGACTCCGAGGGTAAGACCCATAAGCTGACCAGCGGTTCATTTGTTCCTCTACTGATGAATGGCGACCGCGTCCTGCGTGAGTCCGCATTCAAGCAGCTTTACAGCCGCTTTGGTGAGTTCCGTAATACCTCTGCCGCAATTCTGACTAGCCAGGTCAAGAACCTGCAGTTCTTCTCGTCATCTAGAAAGTATGCAAGCTCCCTTGAGGCTGCTCTTGCAGAGAACGAGATTCCTGTTGAGGTCTATAACAACCTCATCGATGCCGTTCACCAGAATTTCCCAGCCTTCTACAAGTACGTTGACCTGCGCAAGCGCGTCATGGGCTTGGATCAGCTGCACTTCTGGGACGTCTACACTCCTCTTGTTGATGACGTTGATATGAAGTTCACCTACGAAGAGGCTTGCGACCTTATTGTTAAGGCGCTGGCACCTATGGGTGAGGAGTACGTTGGCCTGGTCAAGAAGGGTTTGGAGAGCCGTTGGGTTGACGTGTATGAGACTCCAGGCAAGCGTTCCGGTGCTTATTCTGCAGGTGGAAAAGGCATGAACCCTGTCATGCTCCTCAACTTCCAGGGCGGCCTCGACGATGTCTACACCCTCATTCACGAGATGGGTCACTCCCTGCACACGTACTTCTCGTCCCACAACCAGGAGATTACCTACTCTGATTACTCCATCTTTGTTGCAGAGGTTGCATCTACCTGCAACGAGGCGCTGCTCTCGCACTATCTGCTTGAGCACGAGACAGATCCTGCTCGTCACGCATATATTCTTAATCACTTCCTCGAGGGCTTCCGTGGCACTATCTATCGTCAGTGCATGTTTGCTGAGTTTGAGCGTGATATCAACCAGATGAACGCTGACGGTGTGGCTCTGAACGCTGAGGTTCTCTCTGAGCGCTACGGCAAGCTTTGCGCAGAGTACTTTGGACCTGGCATTGAGCTGGACGAAGAGATCAAGCTGGAGTGGTCGCGCATTCCTCATTTCTACTACAACTTCTACGTCTATCAGTACTGCATTGGTTTCTCGGCAGCTATTGCCCTGTCTCAGCGCATCCTTTCTAAGGGAGAGCCCGCGGTCAAAGATTACATTGGCTATCTGTCCGGCGGCTGCTCCAAGACTCCAATTGAGCTACTCCGCGGAGCTGGCGTTGACATGGCAACTCCAGATCCCGTTAACTCTGCGCTCAAGTACTTTGGCGAGCTTGTCGACCAGCTTGAGCAGGAGCTCAACTAGCCGCAACCAAGCGCTCAACTTGGCACGCCGACGAGCGCACAACAAAGGAGGATTTATGCAGGCACGTTTTGTTCATCGCTGCACTCATGTTTTGGATAGTCAGAAAACCGTTGAGTTCTACAAGAAGGCTCTGGGATTCCGTGTTGATCGCGTTAAAGGACCAGAGGACGGTTCTTGGACCAACACGTTTTTGGTAAACGATTGGTCTCCGTTTGAGCTGGAGCTCACCTGGAACCGCGGTTGGGTGGAGCCTTACGATAACGGCGGAAAAGACACGCACATTGCTTTCCGCGTTGACGATTTTGATGCGTTTCACGCGCTCCATGAGGAAATGGGCTGCATTGTCAAAGAGAACCCAAAGATGGGCCTTTACTTTATCGCAGATCCTGATGGCTGCTGGATTGAGATTTTGCCAGAGAAGTAACCATGGCAGACTACGGCTTACTTGCAAAACAGATTGTCTCGCTTGCCGAGGTTGACGCTCATTGGCTGCCGGTGCTGTCAAATGCTGCAGCTCTTCTCTGGGATGCTTTGGATGACATTAACTGGGCAGGCTTCTACCTGGTAGATCCTGTTACGGTAGCGGGTGTGGAGCCAGGCTCGGGGTCGGGCGCGAAGCCGGGGTTGGAGCCAGTCTCTCCCGAGCTTCGCTTGGGGCCTTTCCAGGGAAAGGTTGCCTGTGTGCGCATTCCTTTTGGAAGGGGAGTGTGCGGTACGGCTGCGGCAACAAAGACAAGTCAGCTGGTAGAGGACGTGCACCAGTTCTCAGGACACATTGCGTGCGACTCTGCATCCAATTCCGAGGTGGTTGTTCCCATCTTTGAGGGTGACCAGGTAGTTGGTGTGCTGGACATTGATAGTCCTAATGTGGCACGATTTACCCAAGAAGACCTTGCAGGTCTTGAACAGGTGGTAAGGGCGCTTGAGAGCTGTGTGGATTTCTCGGACTTTTGCTAAATACGTCTTGGACTTTCGTTAAATACGACTAGAGAACTAACATTTGGGTACACAAATCATGTACGGGCAGGTTTGCTCGTGCATGATTTTTATTACATCCACGTAGCATTCACGGAGAGGTTTGCTCATGAAGAAAATTGTATTTATCATCGGTTCTGGTCGAAAGAACTCGTTCAATAAGACGTTGAGCCAGGTTGCTGCAAAGGCACTTGAAGGCAAGGCAGAGATTGAGGTTGTTGACGTCTTGGATGTTCCTCTGCTCAATCAAGATGAAGAATTCCCAGCTCCTGAAGGTGTCCAAAAGGTCAGAGACGCCGTTATGGCTGCTGATGGCGTGTGGCTCTTTACTCCAGAGTACAACTACAGCATTCCCGGTACTGTTAAAAACATCTTGGACTGGCTGAGCCGTCCACTTACCTCCGATTATGAGAAGAAATCTGAGACTGCCATTGCTGGTAAGATTGTTACCGCAAGCGGCGTTGGTGGAAAAAACAAGACTGCAGGATCGCTCGCCGTGGTAAAGCAGCAGTTCCTAGCTCTGCGCACCAAGCCAGTTGAGCCGTTCAATGGTTTCTCGCTTCCTGTTACTGCTTGGACTGAGGGAACTTGGGAGCCTGAGCCCGAGGTGCACGAGGCAATCGCCAAGCAAGCAGAGAATTTTCTCGCCGCACTGTAAGTTGCACGCTTGGCGAGCACGTTCGCAAAGTACGCCTAGCACAAGGTTGCCAACGCGCGCCTATTTTCTGCAAAGAATCGGTGAATTTTGCCTAAAAACATCAAAGAATCTGTGAATTTGCCTGATTTTGTTAAAGAATCTGTGTCCCAGACACAGATTCTTTGCACTTTTCAGGCTTGGTTTTTAGACAGGCTATTCAGGCGTACCTGGCGAGAAACTCGTGCAGCTCGCAAGACTAGTGCATGCACAAAGAGAGCCCGGATGCCGCGCAATAGCATCCGGGCTTTGGTGTGTCTAGACGGAGGAGAGGGCCGTTACTAGACAAGATGTGTATCATACCTTGTTCGTGTATTGTGTTTATTCCCGCTTCGTGGCTTGTTTACACGAGTTTTACTTACCAACAAACTCCGAGATAGTCTTGTACAAGTCGCTTGCCTGGAAGTCCTTGATAACCTTGGAATCTTTCCTCTGGTCGCAGACCTCAAGCAGTGCCTTCAGGGAAGCCTTATCGGGGTCAGTCTGATAATCTGCTTCGGCCTGAATGAGCTTGTACTTGGAAATGACCATGTCCATGAGCTTGGCGTTGTTGCCCTCGGCGTTTGCGTCGTCAAGGCCATCAAATGCCAGCGTAGAAACAACACCGTAGCCGCCAGTTAGGAAGTGGTTGCCTACAAAGTCGTTAGGGTTGACCTTGTTGTCAATAACAGGCGAGTTTTTAGTATTGGTAAGCAGCACTAAGCTGGTGTTGTTGTAGACGTCGATGACGGTGAGCGTGCCGGTCCAGCCGGTGTGGCCAACGGTTGTAGCGTTTGCAATTGGCGAGAAGGCCCACTGGTAGCCAATGTGACCCTTACGCCTCCAGCCTAAACCGTAGGTGACGCTGGTGTCCTTTGGCTTGATGAACTGGTCATGAACGTCCTCGCTGAAGAGCATGGTGTTGCCGTAGCCACCACGGTTCATGACGGTCTGGACAAGAACAGCCAGGTCGGAAGCGTTTGCAAACAGACCGGCATGACCAGAGATGCCGCCCATGGCGTAGTAGGCCTTCTCGTCATGAACCGTACCCTGAATAGTGTCGGTACGCATGTTGTCAAAGGTAATGAGGCCATCACGGGTGTTGCCATTAAGCTCGGTAGCTGCGATTCCGTCAGCCTTGAAGCCGTTGTCTAGTGGATTGAACGTGACGTTTTTAAGTCCCAGCGGCTCGTAAAGAGCTTCCTTAACGTACTGGTCAAGGCGCTTATTGGTGATTTTCTCGATGATAAAACCAAGAAGCATGTAGTCTACGTCGGAATAGGCAGTCTTGGTACCTGGGACATACTGCAGAGGTGTCTCAATGATTTTTTGCAGAATCTCATCGCGATTCTGAGAGTATAGCTTCTGGTTTGCGTTTGGCTGTGGATCGTCGGGTTTCTCTGGATTGTAGTTGCGGTTGTGGTACTGAGGATCTGGTGGGAATCCAGCCTGATGCTCAAGAATCTCACGAATAGTAAGGTCATTCTTGCCTAAGATCTTATCGCCTTCTTGGTCCTTGAAATCTGGAATGTACTCTTGAACCTTCTTGGAAACGTCCAGCTGACCGTCGGTGACCAGCTTTTCAATTGCCAGGTTGGTGGCATACATCTTTGTGTTAGAGGCCAGATCGTAGAGGGTGTTGTCATCAACAGCCTTGCCATCTTTGATGCGAGAGCCGTCCTTGTTGTAAGAATTGACGTTGCCGTAGTTGGTTTTCTTGATAATCTTGCCGTATCTGGTAACAACCAACTGGGCAGAGGTAAAACCGTTGGCAATCTCTGCGTTGATAATCTGGTCAATCAGCTTGAAGTTGTCGTTGTCGGCGTAGTCTTTGGTGCCGTCAATAAGCGTTGGATAGCCAATCTTGACTTCAAAGGTTGCCTGGGTCTCTTTAACAGTGCTGACTTGCAGGCGATTATCACCGTTAATCGTTACATCAGAGATGTCAATTTGGTTCCAAGAAGAACCGTCAAGCTTGTCAGTTGGCACCTGATGACCATTTACAAAGAGAGCAAAGCTTTGAGGATCGGAACTCTTTACATAGACAGTACCCTGGCCAGCAAAGCAGACAAAGCTGTTGAGCTGGTTGGTAACAAGAGAGTCGTCAAAGGCATCATCGGAATTGGCAACAGGAAAAACCTTCTCGTACTGGAAGGTTCCATCTACGGAATCAACTTTCTTTGAGGTTCCCTTAGCAGCAGTTGTACCACCTTTTGTCTGGCAAGCAGTAAGACCAAGACCTGCAAGAGCAGCTAAACCAAGAGCACTTCTACTCAAAAATTGTCTTCTGGTCTGTCCAGCAGGGGAGCCTGCGTTAGGTGAGTGCTCAGAGTGAGCGGTTTGATTTTGGTGCAGATCTTCGTTGACGCGCATATTGTCTCCTTCGGGTTTGCCTTAGGTAAAACACTTGCTATCTCAATTGGCTGAGATAGTTTGCGCTTATGATGACGTGTGTTCCATCAAAATTGCAGCTAGCTTGCGTAAGTTGAAATAATGGGTACGTTAACGTACTGCGAGCGGTATCAAAAAAGCTGTCAATGGTATCTAAATTTGAATTTTTTAGGCAAATAATGAAATATTTTAATCAGGTATTACGTAGTCAAATGTCTACTTGATAGTAAAAGTTTTTATGAGTTGATGTAAAAGTATCCAAAATAAAATAAGCTTTTACGACAATTATCTCTATATTAAACTGGGGAAACATGAGTGAGTGTGTATGCAACAAGAACAACATGTACTTACACTTACGCACGCAATACTACCGTTTACGGTACTCCTACTTTACAAATGAAATTTTTATGGCAACGTGAAACAATATAGTCAAACGTTTTAGTCAACCGGAGGTGATTGCGTGAGGGGTGTTCGTTTACGCCTGGAAGAGTATCGCAAAAATGCCAGTTCGGCTGAACGCGATATTATTGACTACATTTTGTCCGACCCAGAGGCAGTAGTTGGTCAGTCAATCCATAAACTTGCTGCTCAAACGTATACATCTGCATCAACGGTGGTTAGGCTTTGCAAGAAGCTTGGCTGTGGTGGCTATAAAGAGTTTCAGCAGGCTCTTATTTATGAGCTGGCGGTAAGCAACAAGAGCAACGATATTGCTGTTGGCGGCGTTATTGCAGGTGACACTACTGACGTGATCATTGAAAAAGTAACTGCAAAGAACATTTCTTCGTTGGAACTTACCATGCAGTTGCTTGATGCTCAGGTCGTTGACTCGGTTGTTTCACTTATGATGCAAGTGCATTCTATCTGTCTTTTTGGTATGGGAGCTTCGCTTCTGGTTGCAAGAGATCTGCAGCTCAAGCTTATGCGCCTCAACATTAACTGCAACTTAAGCGATGATTACCACTCTCAGTTGCTCTACGCCAAAAACATGAGCCGAGAAGATCTTGCCATTGTGGTTAGTTACTCAGGTCTTACGCGTGAAGCCATTGAGTGTGCTTGGATTGCAAAAGCAAACGGCGCCAAGGTAATCTCCATCACTCGTGGTGGTATTGACTCGGAATTAATTCATCGTTCTGACTATGTTTTGGGTGTTGCAGAGACTGAGCACATTATGAGAAGCGGCGCAATGTCTTCACGAATTGCCCAGCTCAATGTAGTAGACGCACTTTTTGCAGCATACGTAAACAGAAACTACGAGAAGAGCGTTAAGCGTTTCTCGACAAACTACATTGGCAAATTAGATTCAGCTGAGCGTGTTGCTACGCTTTCTTCTGATGAAGATTTGCCTGGTATAGCTAACGACGTTATTGCGTAGAAATCACAACACAGAAGGTGAAAGCGTGATTGATTTAACAAAGCTTGTCACGGAGACAAGAAATCCCAACACTATGGAACTTGATCAGATGACGCCGCTTGAGCTGGTCAGCGTTATGAACCAGGAAGATTTGAACGTTGTGGCTGGCGTAAAAGAAGTTCTTCCGCAGGTAGCGCAAGCAATCGAGTGGGCAGTCTCTTCGCTTGAGGCTGGTGGCAGAATTGTGTACTTTGGCGCTGGTACCTCGGGCCGCTTAGGCGTTTTGGATGCTGTTGAGTGTCCTCCAACTTTTGGTGTTTCTCCTGACGTGGTTGTTGGTCTTATCGCTGGTGGCGAGAAGGCCTTTGTACGTGCAGTTGAAGGCGCAGAAGATTCTCTTGAGCTTTGTGAAGAGGAGCTCAAGAAGATTGGCCTGAACAAGAACGATATCGCTATTGGAATTGCAGCTAGTGGTCGTACTCCTTACGTTATTGGAGGACTTCGCTATGCTCGCTCTTTGGGTTGTAAAACCGTTGCTATTGCGTGTAATAAGGGCTCTGAGGTGGGTAAAGAGGCAGAGCTTGCTATTGAGCCTTCTTGTGGACCTGAAGTTCTAACGGGCTCTACGCGTCTTAAAGCTGGTACTGCTCAGAAGATGATTCTGAACATGATTTCTACCGGCTCAATGGTTGGTGTGGGCAAGGCATATCAGAATCTTATGGTTGACGTTCAGCAAACTAATAAGAAGCTGGTAGTTCGTGCACAGAACATCACCATGGCGGCAACGGGTTGTACTCGTGAAGAAGCAGCTCGGGCGCTTGAGCAGGCTGACGGTAATGCAAAGCTTGCTATTGTTATGCTGCTTACTCAGATGTCAGTTGAAGAGGCAAAAGCTAAGCTTGAGGCAGCCCATGGTCATGTGAGAGGAGCACTGCAATAACAAAAAACATAGTGGTGTGCATTTTGTTGCAGCTGCATTGGTCAGTGGTATTAGCATGACGCATGCTGTAGCAGTATGTTTTGAAAGATTTTTAGTTTACCTGCGGTAATAGGTTATTCAAACTCGGTCAAAACATGAAACAATGAACCACAGGTATGGATTGTTGTATCGTTACGTTCATTTTTTATGTATTCTTGGTAAGTATTTGTTGCAACATCGCAACGAGAGAAAGAGGGAAAGTATGGATTACACCAAGCTTTCAGAACAGATTCTTGCTGCCGTCGGTGGTAAAGAAAATGTTCAGAGCAACATGGTCTGCATGACCAGGCTCCGCGTTAAGACCGTAGATCCTTCAAAGGTTGATTCTGAGGCCATCAAGGCTATTGATGGCGTCATGGGTCTGGTCGAGGATGCAGAGTACCTTGAGGTTGTTCTTGGTCCTGGCGTTGTCAACAAGGTTATTGTTGAGTTCTCCAAGCTTACCGGTGTTGCTGCTGGCGACGCATCTGAGGATGATGTTGTTTCTGCAGCTAAGGACAACAAGGCAGCTCAGAAGGCTAAGTATGAGAACAAGCCTGTTCAGCGTTTCCTAAAGAAGATTGCTAACATCTTTGTTCCACTGCTTCCTGGCATCATTTCTGCAGGTTTGATTAACGGTATCATCAACGTTATCAACTTCTCCACTGGTAAGGCTTATGCCAACGAGTGGTGGTTTGCAGCTATCTGGACTATGGGTTGGGCGCTCTTTGCTTATCTGCCAATTCTCGCTGGCGAAAACGCTGCCAAGGAGTTTGGTGGTTCTCGCGTTCTTGGTGCTATGGCTGGTGCACTTTCCATTGCTAACGCTGGTATGCCTCTTCTTGCTTCCAAGACTGTTGACGGCGTTGCAACTCGTTTGGTTCACCTTCCATTTAGCCTCCCAACTGTTGCTTTCAAGGAGGGCGCATTTATCGTTGCTTCCTCTGACCTGTTCAACGCAGCAGCAGGCGGCATGATTGGTGCAATCATCTGCGCAATCTTCTTTGCATTCCTGGAGAAGAACCTGCACAAGGTTATGCCAAGCGTTCTTGACACCTTCCTGACCCCACTTTGCACCGTCATCATCGGTGTCATTGGTTCTGTCCTGATTCTTCAGCCTGCAGGTGCATGGCTCACTCAGGCAATCTTCTTTGTTCTTCAGTTCTTCTATGACAAGCTTGGCGTCTTTGGTGCTTACCTGCTTGGTTCTACCTTCTTGCCACTGGTTTCTGTTGGTCTTCACCAGGCACTTACACCAATCCACGTTATGCTTAACAACCCAGAAGGCCCAACTCAGGGTATCAACTACCTGCTTCCTCTGCTGATGATGGCAGGCGGTGGCCAGGTTGGTGCTGGTCTTGCTATTCTCTTCAAGACTAAGAACAAGCGCGTTAAGAAGTACCTCACCGAGTCCATCCCAGTTGGTATGCTCGGCATCGGCGAGCCTCTTATGTACGCAGTTACTCTGCCTCTTGGTAAGCCATTCATTACCGCATGCCTTGGCTCTGGTGTTGGCTCCGTAATTGCTTACCTCTTCCACCTTGGCACCGTTTCCCAGGGCGTCTCTGGCCTCTTTGGTCTGCTGATTGTTCAGCCTGGTAACCAGGTCTTCTACCTGCTTGCAATGCTTCTTGCTTATGCTGCAGGCTTTGCACTTACTTGGTTCTTTGGCGTTGACGAGGATCGTATCAACGACGTCTTTGGCGAGTAAGTACTTCGACGTTTTAGAAACGTTTATCCCTCTTCTTAGGTATCCTAGGAAGAGGGATTTTTCTTCTCGCCTGGCGAGAAACCCGTCTTCTAGAAAGCGTTTTGCAATTCACTTGGAGGATTTATGCGCACCGGGATTTCACTGTATTTTGCCAGTGGATATGAAGCTAATGCTGAGGTTGTAGCAAAAGCGCAGGCAGCCGGATGTCACTATGCATTTACCTCACTACACATCCCTGAAGAAGAGGAGATTGATTACCGCACTGAGGCTCGCAAGCTCTTAGAGCTTTGCAGAAAAGCTGAGATTAATCTTATTGCTGATATTTCTCCCGTTACCCTTTCAAAACTTGGCGTTCAGAAGTTTGACGAACTTGCAGAGCTTGGCATTACGTACGTGCGCCTTGACTTTGGATTTGACGCGGCAGAGACTGTAGAGCTTTCTCACAAGTTTCATGTGGTTTTTAATGCTTCAACCATTACTAAGGACGATATCTCTGCGTGGCGCGCAGCTGGTGCTGACTTCACTCGTTTTGCCGCCTGCCACAATTACTATCCTAAGAGCTACACAGGCCTTTCTCTTGAGCGCGTAGCTCAAATTAATGCGCGTCTTTCTGCTCTTGGATTCCAGATTTTCTCGTTTGTTCCTGGCGAGGTTTTCCGTGGACCTCTCTATGAGGGATTGCCAACTGTTGAGGAACACCGTGGGCTCTCTGGTGATGCACTTATTCAGGCAATGCTCTCACTTTACGACGTTGACTCTGACGTGGTGCTTATTGGTGACCCAGACGTCACTGAGGCTACCTGGAGGCGCATTGGTCAGCTTGAGAGAAACTGTATTGAGCTAAAAGCTGAGTTGAAGTCTGATTTTGAGTATCTATATGACCGCACTCAGACGGATAGACCTGATTCCAGCTCGTATATTATTCGCTCGCAGGAGTCCAGGCTCTGGAAAGATGCTCCAGTATACGATGCAAAGTCTTCTACTCGTGAGACTGTTTCTACTGGCACGATCTTGGTGAGTAGCAAGGCTTATGGCCGCTATGCAGGGGAGCTTTCAATTGTTCGAGGTCTTTTGGAGCCTGATGCTCGTGATAACGTTGCAGGATTAATCTGCGAAGAAGATCAGGCGTTCTTGCCGTACATTCACTCTGGCCGCGGTTTTAGGTTTGTACGCAAATAGAACGCACACAAACCAATAAACATCAGCACAAAAAACGAACCCCTACTCTGCAGTAAGGGTTCGTTTTGTACTGTTATGCGGCGGCGATTATACAGGCAATTACAGTTTGACAATAACATCCTCAGCAGGCTGGCGATGCTTCTGGACAGGAGCCATATCGCGATAGCCCAGGCTAAGCATGCAAGAAACGCCAAAGTCGTTGTACTGGCCGCCGTCGAGAAGACCCTCCTCTTCCAAGATCTTATCGACAGTTGCACGGTTAAAGCCCTCGATTGGGCAGCTATCAACGCCTATCATAGCAGCCATGGTGAGCATGTTTGAAAGCGCAATATAGGTTTGCTTGCAAGCCCAGTCAAAAGTTGCACGCTCATTGCCCACCAGGTCAAACATATTCTCCTGGAAGTTTTTGAAAGCAGCAGCGTAGGTTGGCTCAAAGTCTTCAGGAAGCTGCTTGATATCATGCATCATATGCTTGACGTAAGCAGACTCTGCATTGACGTTCTTACGAGCAAGAAGAATAACCAGATAATGAGCACCATCAAGGGATGCACGAGCACCATAGGATGGTTCGTAAAGCTTCTCTTTAAGGCGAAGTGACTGCTCAGATGCCTGATTTTCTCGCAAGTTAATGACCAGGAAGCGCCAAGGCTCCAGTCCGTAAGAGCTTGGTGCCAGACGAGCGGCCTCAAGAATTACATCAAGGTCCTCGTCAGAGACATTCTTGGTTGGATCATATTTCTTGGTTGCAAGTCTCCACTGGTAGGATGAGAGAACTTTGTTTGCAACGTGTTGTGCGGAACAGGCCATGTGAGATCCTTTCGTATTGGTAGTGCAGCGTATGGTTGAAGGTGTTACTCAAAGAGCGTATTTCTTTGAAAAGTGCTAATCGGGAAACTTACTACTCAGAAACGATAAAGCGACCAGGCTGTCCAAGTTCCCACGTACCTTTAAGGTCAGCGGCAAGCTCAAAGTGCAGCTTGGAGATACCTAAGTCGTAGTCTTGAACAAAGTGGCGCTGGTCAGGCATAGAAGCGCTTACCACGCCATCTGTCAGGTCAAATACGACAGGCAGTCTGTTGATGGCAGTTAGACATGCCAAAACCGCATCAATGCCACGATTAAACCACTCAGGCATCTGCTTCGGTTCAGTTGGCGCGCCATTTGCAGTCATAATCTGCGCGGGCTTCTTGGTGCGTAGGCGAATTGCGGTACGAATACCTTCCTGCTTGAGCGGAATCTTTTCCGGAGCATAGCCGATAGAAATAATAATGCCCAGCTTAAGGCCGTTGTACTCGTCACGAGCTAGGGTTTTCCAGTCCATGGTCTCGGCAATCCAGCATGAGCCTATGCCTAGTTGTGTGGCGAGAAGAACGATCTTCTCGCCATAGTAGCCGATGAGTTCACGGGCAATTGCATCTTCACAATAGCCTGCTATGTAGTGGTAAATGGGGCCGACAATGGACTTGTTCTTCATGTGGACGGAAGTGCCATCTTCAAGGTGAGGACCCTCGATGGTAAGGATTGCAGGGTGATCGGGTGCAACTTTTGCCATCTGGGCATTTGCAACGTTAATGGCTTCCTGGAGCTGAGAAAGTTTTTCTTGTTCAATAGGCTTTTGGTCGTAGGCGCGCAGGGAAATGCGCTGGTCCATAGCTTCTTTTAGGTCCATCGTGGTCCTTCCTGGAGCAAGGTTAGAGCAGAGAGCCAAATCGCTTAACGTAGAGGCTCTTGATTATGGTGATAAGAACCATATACCCGCTCATGAGTGCAATTAGCCATCCAAAGAACGACAAAGGTAGAGCAACAAGGCTCAAGGGCTGGGCGAACACCGGCAGATACGGAAGAGCGCTGACTACAACGATTCCCGCGGTGGTTAGAGTAAGTAAGGAAGCTGATGGCATGCTCTGAACAAACGGGATTTTATTGGTTCTAAGTGCGTGGAGGACAAAGGTTTGGGTCCACATAGATTCGATGAACCAGCCTGTTTGGAAAGACAGGATAAAGAGCGTCTGAGCTGCGGTGTTTCCAGCTGCGGTAAGTTCTGCCCAGGTTCCTCCGGCAAGAGTGGGAGAGACCATAAAGAACATGAGGGCAAAGGTAAGTACATCAAAAATTGAACTGATAGGTCCAATCCAAAGCATAAAGTTTGTAATTGAATGGGCGTCCCAAGAGCGCGGACTTGAAAGGAATGAATCATCCACGTTGTCCCAAGGAATGGCAATGCAGGTAACGGTGTATGCGAGTCCTAAAAGGAGCAGCTGAAGGGCGCTCATAGGCAAGAACGGAAGGAAGAAACTGGCCACCAAAACGGACAGTACGTTACCAAAGTTGGAGCTTGCGGTTGCCTTGATGTACTTGATGGTATTGCCGTAGGTTCTGCGACCTTCTTCAACGCCGTGCTCAAGTACCAGCAGATCCTTTTGCAGTAAGATAATGTCAGCAGATTCTTTTGCCACGTCAACAGCGGTATCTACGGAAATTCCTACATCGGAAGAGCGCATAGCAGCAGCATCGTTAATGCCGTCGCCCATAAAGCCGACAACATGGTTGTTGGATCTGAGCGCAGAGACAACACGGGCCTTTTGCATGGGGGAAAGCTTTGCAAAGAGCTGGGTCTTTTCAACACGCTCTTTGAGCTGCTCATCGTTGAGGTTCTCTACGTCGCTACCAAGCAGGAGTTCGTCAACGTGGATGCCCACTTTTTTGCAGACGGCGGCAGCAACGCCCTCGTTGTCGCCGGTGAGCACCTTGACCTGCACGCCTCTCTGGTTAAGCTTGGCAATTGCCTCGCGAGCGCTCTCTTTTGGCGGATCCAAGAAGGCCAGGTAGCCAATGAGCACCATGTCGCGCTCATCGTCTACGCCAAACTCGCCGACGCCGCGAGGGTCGCTCTTCTGAGCAACGCCAACCACGCGCATACCCTCCTGATTGAGCTGGTAGACGCGGTCCATAACGCTCTTGCGCTGGGCGGGAGTGAGTGGCTTAATCTCAGAGTCAAGGTCAACAAAGGAGCATGCGTTGAGGACTTCTTCAACGGCGCCCTTAGTGATCATCTGCGTCTTGTTAGTTTTTGTGTTTCTTACCACAACGCTCATGCGGCGACGCTCAAAGTCAAACGGGACTTCGTCGATCTTCTCGTATTCAATGCTCAGCAAGTTGGTGGGCAGTTCATCGTTTGAAGTCTTGATGATTGCCTTGTCAATAAGGTTTCTGAGGCCGGTTTGGAAGTAGCTGTTCAGATACGCATGGCGGAGCACGCGAGCGTCCTCTTCACCCAGAATGTTGAGGTGACGTTCGAGAACAACCTCGTCTGCGGTGATGGTGCCAGTTTTGTCGGTACACAGGATGTCCATGGCGCCCAGGTTCTGGATTGCGGCTGGATTCTTAACAATAACGTCCTGCTTGGCCATTTGTGTTCCACCGCGAGAAAGGCAAGTGGTTACAATAACGGGCAGCATCTGAGGAGTAATACCAACGGCAACGGAAACGCTGAAGAGCAGTGCATCAAACCAGTCGCCCTTAAGGAATCCGTTTGCAAAGAACACGATGGGGCACATGATCAACATGAAGGAAACAAGTACCTTGGAAACGGACTTGAGACCCTCATCAAAGCTGGTCTCGCCAGAAGGCTGCTGGAGCATTTCGGACATTGTGCCCACATAAGTCTTGTTGCCAGTTGCAACAACAACCACCGTTGCACTTCCTGACTGAACGGTAGTGCCGGCGAACAGCAGGTTTGTGCACTCCGAGAGCGAGAGAGGATAGCGTGTTCCATCTGCGCGACGGCGAGCGTGGACTACACCAGCGGTTTTCTCGACAGGCTCTGATTCTCCGGTGAGCGCTGTTTCGTTGACAAAGAGGTCCTTGGCGTCCAGAACGCGACAATCTGCAGGAATCATGTCGCCCGAAGCAAGGCGGATGATGTCACCAATAACTACCTGTTCAAAGGGTATTTCTTCTCCCAGCGCGGAAGCAAGTTTAGGCTCTGAAGCTTCGTCTTCGTCGGCGGCGTCCTCGGATTCGCCCGCGGTTTCATCTGTAGCGTATTCATCTTCAAAGTCCTTGAGTTCATCTGTACTTTCGTCTGAGTTCTGGTTGAGATTTTGGCTAGAATCCTGGTCAGTGGCCAGGTCATCAAAGTCGATGGGACGACGGATAACCCTTGTAGTGGAGGTCACCATTTTGGAGAGCGCCGCCGCTGCCGAGGCTCCCTTGGAGCTCTGGACAAAGTCGATAATGCCGGAAATAAACACCATTGACGTAATGATAATGACGGTTGAAGGGTCCTTCTCGCCATCTGTGGCAAGGACCACGTTAGTGATGTAAGAAATGCCTGCGAGAGCAATCAAAATGAAGGTGAAGGGACTTGCAAAGCTCTTGAGCAAGCGGATGATGAAGGGCTCTTCAGCGGCACCGGTGATAACATTTGGGCCATCGAGGTCGTATTTTGCTTGCGCAATGTCAATGGCAAGGCCGTCGGGAGTGGTATGGAATTTTCTACAGACACTTTTTACCGAGTGAGTTGCGGCAAAAGTCAGGGACTGTCCAAGCTCTCCTGAGGTGGTCTGAGTTGTTTTTGTTTGGGTTGTGCGCTTCATGATTGTCATGTGCACCTCCGATGATTAGTGAAAACGAGTGACTAACTGGTTGGTGTATGACGCAAACTGAAAGCGTTCTGTTATGTGTGGGAATTGAAACTGAACGATCTGAGACAGACGATCCGGATTGGACAATCTTGAAACCTGCCACATAGATTCATATATCTGCAGGATTGTTCAAGTAAACCTGCAAATTTATATCCCTATAGGCTTGTGGTGCAGTAAAAATTAAAACTTTTGAATAAGAGGTTTCTTTATATCCGTCACACATAAATGAACAGGGTCAGCATCTGCTGTCAGACGTAAGCTGCTACTTCGACTAGGCATATAAAGCACCTCCTTTTATCGGAGTTCTGTAAGGGACGTCCCGTGAAGCTGGAATCCCGTAAAGGACGGACGTCACATCTACTCAGACATCTCTCTAAGAGTAGTTGGGTTGACGACTTTGGTCAACCTATTACTATATATCCTATAAACAACGTGTTTAATCTGCATATTTATTTGATGTGAAACAGTAAAAAGTCACATCAAGCATCGTTATTCATATCAAGAGGGAGTATCTCATGGGCAAAGTGATTGTATTTGGAAGCCTGAACATGGACATCTCTATTGAGGTGGATAAGATGCCTCAGCAGGGAGAAACCATGGGCGGCAAAAATCTTGTCACAAGCCCAGGCGGAAAGGGTGCCAACCAAGCAGTTGCTGCAGCTCGAATGGGTGCAGATGTTCACATGATTGGTGCTGTTGGTGCTGATTCGTTTGGACAGGACCTCAAGCAGTCGCTTATTGGCTACGGTGTCAATGCGGAGCAGGTAGATGAGCTGTCTGGAGTCTCCACTGGTGTTGCCGTAATCGTGCGTGTTGGCGGCGACAATCGCATCATTTTGGACCACGGCGCTAATCATGCACGCACAGTTGACGACGTAAAAGCAGTGCTCGATTGCATTGCAGAGCCAGGTGACGTGTTCTTGACACAGTTTGAGTGCGAGTTGTCGAGCACGTTTGAGCTTATTAGGTACGCGCATGAGCTGGGGCTCTATACGATGGTGAACCCATCGCCAGCGGCTACCATGACCATCGGTCTTCTCGCCAGCGTGGACTTGCTCTGCCTGAACGAGATTGAGTTTGCGGACCTGTTTGGTGAGGGCAAGATTAGCCCACTGGCAGAGCCAGAGGTCGCGGTGCAGAAGGTGCTTGCAAGTGGCGTGGCAACTGCGGTGTTGACACTGGGGTCCAAGGGTTCGATTGCTGCTGATGCACAAGGCGTTTACCAGCAGGAATGCTATCGCGTGGATACCGTTGACACTACCTGTGCAGGAGATACGTTTATGGGTACACTCGCCGCGTTTCAGGCGTCGGGACAGTTGCAGGGTCAAGATATCAAGCAGGCTCTTGACGTGGCTGCGAAGGCTGCAGCGCTTGCTACTACTAAGGTTGGCGCTCAGCAATCAATTCCAACGTATCAGCAGGTAGTTGACTTTTAGGTTAGAATTACAGGTATTGTTTCCATAATTCGCAGATATAGCTTAAACGCAGATTAAACGTACAAAGGAGATTTATGGCAACGCTTTCAACTAAGACACGCGTCATTATTGATACAGATCCTGGTATTGACGACGTTATTGCACTGGGTTTTGCCCTGGCTGCAAAGGCGCTTGATATTAAACTTATCACCACAGTCAGCGGAAATGTTGGTATTGAGAATGTCACTAACAATGCCCTCAAGCTGCTCAAATTCTGGAATCAGCACGTGCCTGTTGCGCGCGGCGCTGCTGAGCCGCTGCTCAGAAAGCCCATGGACGCAAGCGATGTCCACGGTGCGTCTGGCATGAGAGGCTACGAGTTCGACGGCATTCAGTCCGATTGTTTGCTTGAAGAAACCGCACTTGAAGCGCAGCGTCGCGTCATTTTGGAAGGCGCTTCCGTTGGCGAGAAAACCACGCTGGTGACACTTGGTCCTCTGACCAACATTGCACTGCTGCTTAAAGCATATCCAGAGGTTAAAGAGCATATCGACCGCATAGTCATGATGGGTGGCGCCTTGACCCGCGGTAACCTTGGCGTCATGTCCGAGTTCAACGTGGGTGTTGACCCTGAGGCGGCAAAGATTGTCTTTGCATCTGGTGTTCACGTGGACATGGTTGGCCTTGAAGTAGGCGATGACGCGCGTGTTATGCCTGAGGATATCGAGAATATCCAAAACTCCGGAAAGAGCGGCGACATGTTGGTAAAGCTGCTGCTCAACTATCGCGTTCACTACAAGGAGGAGGGTTTCAGCATGTATGACCCAACGGCCGTGGCCTACCTGTTGGCGCCTCAGATGTTTGAAACCAGGGATGTATTTGTGGACGTCGAGTGCGCTGGTGGTTTGACAACCGGCTGCACCGTTGTTGACCTAGCCGGATACCTTGGCGAGAAACCCAACGCAACAGTTTGCGTTGGCGTTGACCAAAAGGCATTCCGTACTTGGTTTGTCCATCAGATTCAAAAGTGTAACGTCCTCGACGGCTCCGCTCCTGCGGTCGAAGGCGTGCTGCTGGATTAGCGAGTTTCTCGCTAAATTTAGCGCTAGGTATTGCCTATTGCCCAGATATTAGAGTTCTTTGTAGACAGGGAACCACTTGAGGGCATCAACTGCCTCTTTTGCATTAGCGATTGGTTTGCGGTTTAGACCTTGCTTGATTGCTTCCTCTGCAACACCAATGGCAATACGCTCAGAGAACTCAGTAATCTTGGAGACTGGAGGAAGAATTGCAGCACCAGGCTTTGTGGTGTCAACAATTCCGCCAAGTGAGTGAGCTGCCAGCGAAATCATTTGGTCTGTGAGTAGGCGAGCTTTTGATGCAAGAACGCCAAGTCCAAGACCCGGATAGATTAAAGCGTTGTTGGCCTGGCCAATCTGGTAGGTTATACCGTTGAGCTCAACATCATCGGATGGGACACCGCATGCTACAAGCGCGCGACCATCAGTCCAGGTCAGCAGGTCCTGAGCGGCTGCCTCTGCAAGTTTAGTTGGGTTGGATAGAGGGAAGACCATTGGGCGCTTACAATGAGCTGCCATCTCGCTAATAATCTCCTCGGTGAAGGCACCGTGAACGGTAGAGGTGCCAACCATGATTGTTGGATGGACCGTCTTTACAACAGCTGCAAGGTTAGTGAGCTCATCAGCGTTTGCAAATTCTGAGCGCTTGCGAGCAAAGGGCTTTTGCTGTGGAGTAAGGTTGTCCATGTCGTCGAAGAGCAGGCCCTGGCGATCTACCAGGTAGAAGCGCTTGCGAGCCTCCTCGCGATCCATTCCCTGGTCCACAAACTCTTGTAGTACGCGCTCAGCAATGCCGCAACCGGCGGTTCCTGCGCCAAAGCAGAGATATACCTGGTCAACGAGTTTCTCGCCAGAAATGTTGAGGCCGCCGAGGATGCCTGCGAGGGTAACAATGCCAGTGCCCTCGACGTCGTCGTTAAAGACGGGGTAGGTGTTTTTGTAGCGGTCCAGGATTGCTGCAGCGTGTGAGCGTCCGAAGTCCTCAAAGTGCAGGTAGAGGTTAGGGAAGAGCTGCTCCACGGTGGTTACAAAGTTATCAATGAAGGCGTTGTAGCGGTCCTCATCAACGCGCTTGTGACGCTCGCCCAGGTAGAGAGGGTTATCGAGCAACTCCTGGCGGTTGGTGCCTGCGTCAATGACAACAGGCATGATGCGGTTTGGATCAACGCCAGCTGCAGCGGTGTAAACCATGAGCTTGCCGACGGAAATTTCGACACCGTTGGTGCCCCAGTCACCAATGCCCAGAATGGCCTCTGCGTCGGTAACGACAATCAGGTCAATGTCTCTACCTGCGGCTGCGTCCTTCAGCGAAGTTTCAAGGTCCTCAGGGTGATCAGCGGATAGGAAGCATGCGTACTGCGAGTCAACGTAGCGCAGGGAGTACTGTTCAATGTCAGGTGCAATGGTTGGATCGTAGACGATAGGCATGAACTCTTCGACGTGCTTTGAGAACAGGTTATAGAAAAGCGTGCGGTTTTCGGAGAAAAGCCTCATCAGGTAGTGACGCTTAGTCTCGAGGTCAGGATACTGCTGGAAAAGCACATATGCCTGCTCTGCTTGCTCCTCGATGGTCTGAATGTTTGGAGGTAAAAGACCTACCAGACCATACTTCTGTCGTTCCTCCTGCGAAAAAGCGGTTCCTTTGTTGAGGAAGGGATCGTTCAGTAGTTCAAAACCCGTTTTCATAGCAGCTCCCAAGTGCATTGTATTCCCAGGTGAATTAACCAAAGTAAGTGCGAAAATCTGACGGCAATGATTAGCTCACTACGCGCTATTATTTCACTACAATGGCACCTTCAGGAAGTACAATATCAGCGTCGGTTGCAATTAAGAGATTGTTACCTGGTGTTTTAGGAGTATTGGGCCATTCAGGTACGTAAGCAACGTGCGCAAACTCTTGTGCAAATACGCTTGAAACTTGGTGGAGCAGTGCTGATCCTCGCCCTTCCAGCGGACAGCGAACATCAGCCAGATATACTCCGCCAGACGCAAGCTTTTCTTTGACCACTTGCGCACCGGTCACAGTTCCTAGGGGTCCAAGTGATTTGCGACCAGCGAACACCTCGTTTACCAGAACGTCAATACTGCCGGCGTCTGCGCTCTGTAGAACTTTCCACGCATCGTCTTCGATGATTCGCAGCTCACTTGAAGCCACAGCCAGTGCCTCGTCCAAAAAGAAGTGTTCGCGCGCGAGCGAGACAATCTTCGGGTCAATCTCAATCGCATCTATGACGGCATTACTCATGTGCGTGGCCAGATGTTTTGGTAGTGAGAAACCTCCGCCGCCCATAACTATAATGTGCCCTTGTGGAGCCGTCTGCTGAATAATCTCTGCCATCAGACGGTGGTAGTGAACGCAGAGTTCAAAGCGCAGTTTAGGTGCTATGTAGCTCACGGACTGGAAGGCGCCGTTAACGTTAAGCAGTCTAATAGGCGTATCGTCTTCGTCCTCGGAGTCAAAAATCATCGTGAGGCCAAATTTTGTACGTGTCACAAAAACGCCTCGAGCACGCAGAATTAGCAGAAGTAGCTGGTAAATGCCAACAACGGCAAGTCCCGCAACGGTCGACCAGATAAAAAATGTCCAAAAATCATGTAAGACCATGTTAATTCCTTGTTAGTAAGGTTTCCCTCGGTTATACTAGCCGATACGGCGTTTTTTCTGAACGCTTTTACAGGAAAAGATTTTCTGGGGGTTTATATGATTTTAGGACTTGGTATTCCTGAGCTCGTGCTTATTGTTGTCGTTGTTATGTTGATCTTTGGACCTAAGAATCTTCCAAAGCTTGGTAAAGCTGTCGGCGAGACCGTTAAGGGCGTTCGCGAGGGCATGGAGAGCGAGAATAAGGAAGAAGAGTCTAAGGAGCCAGAGGCTGAGATCGTTGAGGACGAAGAGTCCAAAAAATCTGAGTAACTCCATTTCACACGTATAGACCTACTTGACCCATCAACAGAAAGAACACGATGGACACTACTAAAGAGATTGTACTTACCCCAGAAGGCCGTCAGAAGCTTGTCGATGAGCTGGCTTATCGTGAGGGCGAGAAGCACGACGAGATTGTTGAGCGCATCAAAGAGGCTCGTGGTTTTGGTGACCTTTCTGAGAACTCCGAGTATGACGCCGCAAAAGAAGAGCAGTCTCACAACGAGTCTCGTATCAACGAGATTCGTCAGATTCTCTCTGTCGCAAAGGTTGTCGAGGGTGGCAGTAAGCGCAAGGTTACCGTTGCAATTGGTACAACCGTCGAGCTTGCTGATGCAAAAGGCAAGACAACTAAGTATGTAATTGTTGGTACTACTGAGACTAACTCCCTTGAGCACAAGATCTCTAACGAGTCACCAGCTGGCGAGGCTCTTATTGGTCACAAGAAGGGCGACGAGGTTGAGTTCACTACGCCAAACGGCAAAGTGAAGAAGTACACCATTATTTCTATTACTCGCTAGACTGGCACAAAATTTTTTGATCGCCCCGTGTCTGTCTGGCGCGGGGCGTTTTTACGTGGAGGATACATGTCCGAAGTAGAAAATAACATTGCTGGTAACTCGGCCGCTGCTGAGAACACTGCTGCAAAGAACAACACAGCTGTCATAACTGCCGCCGACGCAACTGAAGCCACCCCAGAAGCTTCCATTAACGACGAGCGTGCTCAGCGCAAGGCCCGTCGCCAGGCGCTGCTTGACGCTGGCATTGACCCATATCCAATCCAGTCCACTGTCACCGCTCACGTTGCTGAGCTGGAGGAGCGCTACGCTGACCTCGAGGACGGCCAGACTGGCGAGGAAGTTTATTCTGTCGCTGGCCGAGTCCGTGCCATTCGCAACCAGGGCAAGATCGCGTTTGTCGTGGTAGAGGACTATACCGGTCAGATTCAACTCTTCTGCCGCATCAATAACCTTGACGAGAAAAACTGGGAGCTTCTGGGTCTTCTCGACCTTGGCGACATCATCGGCGCAACCGGTGCTATTATGCGTACGCGCCGCGGCCAACTTTCCCTGGCAGTTACCTCGCTGGAAGTTCTCTCTAAGTCGCTGCGTCCTCTACCTGAGAAGTTCCACGGTCTCACCGACCGCGAGGTTCGTTATCGCCAGCGCTACGTTGACCTCATCATGAATCCCGAGGTCCGCGACGTATTCCGCAAGCGTTCTCAGATTATCTCCATCATTCGCCAGTTCATGGAGGCGGACGGTTATATGGAGGTTGAGACTCCTGTTCTCCAGGAGATTCTTGGCGGTGCAAATGCAAAGCCATTCATTACACATTACAATGCCTTAAACACCGAGAATTACCTGCGCATTGCAACCGAGCTTCCGCTGAAACGTCTGCTTGTTGGTGGTCTTGAACGCGTCTATGAGCTTGGTCGCCAGTTTAGGAACGAGGGCACCGACCTCACGCACAATCCAGAGTTCACTTCCATGGAGGCATACGCCGCCTACTCTGATTTGGCCGGCATGCGTGAACTCTCCCAGAACCTCTTCCAGGAGATTGCCCGCAAGGCTTGTGGCTGCGAGGAGGGCCACGAGGTCATCACTTATCAGGGTACTGAGGTTGACCTCTCTGGCAACTGGCGCGTTGCATCCCTAGCAGAGATTGCATCCGAGGTTACCGGTGAGGAGCTCTCCATTGATACTCCTGTTGAGAAACTCCGCGCAGTTCTGGACCGTTACGAGATTGAGTGGAACCAAGAGTGGCAGGCTGGCAAGCTGCTGTTTGAGATCTACGACGAGCTTGGCGAGAAGAGCATCGTAAACCCAACCTTTGTCTGTGATTATCCTGCAGAGGTTTCTCCGCTCACTAAACGCAAGGCAGACGATCCTCGCCTGACCGATCGTTTTGAGCTTATTATTTGCGGCGCAGAGTACGCAAACGCATATTCTGAGCTCAACGATCCTGTTGATCAGGAGGAGCGCTTTGCTGCTCAGATGGAGGCTAAACGTCAGGGTGATGAAGAGGCCATGGAGTACGATTACGACTTCATTCGCGCACTTGAGTATGGTATGCCACCAGCGGGCGGTATCGGCTACGGCATCGACCGCATGATGATGCTCTTCTGCGATCAGCCTTCTATCCGCGACGTCCTTCTCTTCCCACAGCTCAAGCCTGAGAAGCGCTAAGAGCTTGTAAGCCTAGCTGTCCAAGAACAGCATGCAAAAACATCAGCCCGGTATCCGCTTGTTGCAGATACCGGGCTTTTTGTGTGCGGCGGCTGTGCGGAGTTGCTATGCTGCTGGAGTTTGCGACAATGCGTTTTTCTCGTCAGAGGAGGTTTGTGTAGGTCGTACGTAGGAGAAAATCCAACACGGGTTGTATGTTTGCAGAGCCTTTTGATGGGTATAAATCAAAAATATATAGAGAGTTTTGAGAGGTTTCAGCACATGTTTGATAAATTCACTGACAGAGCGCGTAAAGTCATGAGCCTGGCTCAGGACGAGGCTCGCGGTCTAGGCCAGATGTATGTTGGTACCGAGCACCTGCTACTTGCTCTCATCAAAGAGGGGGAGGGCATTGCTGCTCAGGCTTTGGCTAAGCTGGAGGTCTCATATGATGAGGCTCTGGCAACCGTAAAAGAGCTTACTACTGGTGCAGGAGACCCTATTCCTGGTGGCCACATTCCGTTTACTCCTCGCGCAAAACGCGTGCTTGAGGACGCATACAGAGAAACCATGACCCATGGTCAAAGTTATATTGCAACGGAGCACCTGCTTCTGGGCATTGTGTCCGAGGGTAACGGTCGCGCTATGGATGCCCTGCGTACTATGGGTGTCTCGGGCGATGCAGTAAGAAATGCTGTTGATGAGCTTGTTGCTCAGACTCCAGAAGATGCATCTGCTGGTCCTCGTATGGCAGAGCCTCGTATTGAGGGTGGCATCTTTGGTATGCCTGTTGGCGCTGGTCAGATGCGCCCTAATGTAAACGATGACGCTTCCATGCTGGAGCAGTTTGGTCGCAACCTTACTAAGCTTGCCGCAGATAAAAAGCTTGATCCCGTCATTGGTCGTGACCGCGAGATTGAGCGTGTCATGCAGGTTCTTGCACGCCGTCAGAAGAACAATCCGCTTATTCTGGGAGATCCTGGTGTTGGCAAGACTGCCATTGTTGAGGGTCTGGCTCAGCTTATTGCTTCTGGCAACGTTCCTGATATTCTGCGTGGAAAGCAGGTTTGGACGCTTGATCTGGCAAGCCTGGTAGCTGGCTCTAAGTATCGCGGTGAGTTCGAGGACCGTATGAAGAAGGTTGTTGCTGAGCTGGAGAAATCCAAGAACGACATCCTCTTTATTGACGAGATTCACACCGTCATTGGCGCAGGCTCTGCAGAGGGCTCTATAGATGCCGCTTCCATTCTTAAGCCACCACTGTCTCGTGGAGAAATTCAGGTCATCGGTGCAACTACGGCAGAAGAGTACCGTAAACATGTCGAGAAGGACGCTGCATTTGAAAGGCGTTTCCAGCCTGTCAATATTGGCGAGCCAAACAATGACGACACCATTTCTATCATCCACGGTCTTCAGGACCGCTACGAGAAGCACCACCATGTTCACTACACCGAGGCTGCTATCAAGGCTGCCGTTGCGCTTTCTAGCCGCTACATCCAGGATCGTTTCTTGCCAGACAAGGCTATTGATGTCCTTGATGAGGCCGGCGCTCGCGCACGCATCCACAAGATGAGCCTTCCACCAGAGATTGCCCAGGTAGACGCAGACCTTCTCCGCGTTCGTACTGAGAAGTCCGAGGCAGCTAGTGCTCAGGAGTTTGAGCAGGCAGCTCGTCTGCGTGACCAGGAGAAATCCCTGGTAGCAGAGAGGGACCGCTTAGAGACTGAATGGCGTGAGCAGCTAGACAAGAACATCGTTACCGTTGACGAGGACGACATTGCAAAGGTTGTCTCTGGCATTACTGGTGTTCCTGTTTCTAACCTCACCGAGACTGAGGCTTCAAGGCTGCTTCGCACAGAAGATATCCTTCACAAGCGCGTTGTTGGTCAGGACGAGGCAGTTGTTAAGGTTGCAAAGGCAATCCGTAGAAGCCGCAGTCCTCTCAAAGACCCTAAGCGACCTGGTGGCTCCTTCATCTTCCTAGGTCCTTCCGGTGTAGGTAAGACCGAGCTTGCAAAGGCTCTAGCAGAGTTTTTGTTTGGCTCCGAAGATGCCCTGCTTTCTTACGATATGTCCGAATACATGGAGCGTCACACCGTAGCTAAGCTGGTTGGCGCACCTCCAGGATATGTGGGCTATGATGAGGGTGGCGAGCTTACCAAGGCGGTTCGTAGGCGTCCATACTCTGTCTTGCTCTTCGACGAGATTGAGAAGGCACATCCAGACGTCTTCAACATTTTGCTTCAGATTCTGGACGAGGGTCGCTTGACTGACGGTCAAGGTCGCCACGTGGACTTCTCCAATACTGTTGTCATTATGACATCTAACATTGGTGCTCGCGAGATTGCCCGCACCAACACTATGGGTTTCTCGTCAGAGGGTTCTAAGGGTCTGTCTGACAAAGAGATTACCAGCCGCGTTATGTCTGAGCTCAAGCGTGGATTCCGCCCAGAGTTTTTGAACCGCGTGGACGAGATTGTTGTCTTCAAGTCGCTCTCTGCCGAGCAGCTTCGTGGCATTGTTGACCTCATGGTTCTTGAGCTGCGCGACCGCCTGATTGCCAACGGCATGTCCATTGAGCTTACCGAGGCTGCAAAGGATCTGATTGCCAAAGATGGTACCGATCCTGTCTATGGTGCTCGTCCGCTGCGTCGTACCATTCAGTCGATGATTGAAGATCCACTGTCTGAGGAGCTTCTTTCTGGACAGTGGGTTGCAGGTGACATTGTTGCTGTTGATGTTGATGCTGAGGGCAAGAAGCTTGTGTTTACCAAGACTACAGGCGTCATCCCTGAGCCTCGTAAAAAAGAGACAATGGCGCAGCTTGATCAGATGGATGTCAGCATGGGGCCATCCTCGCTGCCACAGGGTAGTGCGGGCAGCTCGTCTGATTTGATGTCTTCTGCTGAGTAAGTTAGTTTTGACCCGAGGTTCTGCCTCGGGTCTTTTTGTATCGCAGCTAAAACGTGTAGTTCTTTTGGCGAGAAACCCGTCGAGAAACCTGTCGATAAATTCGTCTTCTCAAAACCGTCACTACACTCACCGGCAACAAAACCGTATACTTAAAATAGTGAAATAAATTGAAGCCGTAAACGTACAAAAACGCAAAACGCAGCCTTTAAGCTGCAAGTAATTGAGGGAGAGCTATGGAGCCAACGCAACTTGATCCAAGCATGATGGAAAATGAGGACCGTATTGCTACAGCTCTGAAGATGACTGCTCCTGGAACAGCGCTTCGCGTTGCACTGGATATGATTATCGCCGGTCGTCTGGGTGCCCTTATTTGTGTAGGCGATACAGAAAATGTCCTTGCTGCAGGTGGAGATGGTTTCAAACTTGATGTTTCCTTCACGGCAAACCGACTGTTTGAGCTTTGTAAGATGGATGGCGCCGTTGTGGTGGACAAAGACCTCACCAGAATTCTTCGCGCCAATTTCCACCTTAATCCTGATGCAACGCTTCCAACTGCAGAAACAGGCACTCGTCACCGTACTGCTGCTCGCATGAGCTTGCTCACCAAGTCAATTGTGATTGCAGTGTCTTCTCGCCGTTCGTTGATTTCAGTCTATGTTGATGGTCACGTTATTCCGTTGAAGTCTGTACCAGCCATTATGTCCACCGTCAATCAGCTTTCGGTTGCTATGCAAAATACGCGCCAGCAGCTTGATCGTGCGCTTTTGCGCCTGACTGCGCTTGAGCTTGATAACTATGTCACTCTGGGAGATGTAGCAGGTATTTTTTATCTCTTTGAGGTTCTTATGAGTGCAGCTGATCAACTTGATGCCTGTCTTTTGGAGCTGGGTAGCGAGGGCAAAACCACCGCTATGCAGCGTGAGGAATATTTGGGTGGCATTGATGAGGCCTACAATTTGATGATTCGCGACTACGCCGTAGATTCTTCTGCTGAAGAAGCGCGCGCCATTCGCCGCCGTTTCCATGAGACGGCCAACACTGAACTCCGCTCTGCAGAAAGCGTCGGCCAGATTCTTGGCTACTCCGATGGTCGCGGAGAAGATGCGTCCATGGAACCTCTGGGCTTGCGTACACTTTCCCGCGTTCACGTAGTCAACGATGAGATTGCAGCCAGAATTGTTGATGCCTACGATAACCTGCAGCAGCTGCTTCACGTTGCAGAAAATGATACGTCTAGCCTCAAATCTCTGGGTGTCGAGAACCCCGGTGCACTTGCTAACAGTCTCCGCAGAATGTGGGGTAAGTCAGAATAATGACTGCAAGCAGTACCTGCGCAAAGGTTGTGTCAAAGCCACGCCCTTTTCGCCTTTCAGCACATGGAGCAAAAGCCGATACTGTTGCCGTAATTGTGGCTGGCGGCATTGGCGAGCGCTTTGGCTATCCCGACGGCAAGCAATTTATTTCTGTCTGCGGTCTTCCGTTGATGAGCTGGTCAATCCTTGCGTTTGATCACGCTCCAAGCGTGGCTCACATTGTGATTGCTTGCTCTGACGAGAAACGCGCTGCAGTTCAAGAGGATGTTCTGGGTAAGCTTGTGCTCCACAAGCCCATTCACTTTGCAACGTCTGGCAACACCAGGCAGGATTCGGTTTACAATGCGCTTCAGGTAGTGCCTGCTGGATACAATTTTATTTCTGTTCATGATGCGGTTCGTCCGCTTATTGAGGTAGAGACAATCGAGCAGGTTATTAGCACGGTTCGCAAGTCTCCTAAGATTGCAGGAGCAATTTTGGCTCATCGTGCAACAGATACGTTGAAGCGCGTAGACGGCGCAACCATTGTAGATACGCCTGATCGCTCAACTTTTTGGGCTGCTCAGACCCCTCAAGTGTTCAAGACACGCACGCTCCTTGAAGCCCATGAAGTGGCTCGCCAGGAAGGCTATCAGGGAACCGATGACTCATCGTTAGTTGAACGATTGGGACTTACGGTGCTGTGCGTTGAGTCGCAACGAGAAAACGTGAAGGTCACGTATCCGTCTGATTTTGCAATTGTTGAGGCTACGCTCAGCCGTCGCCTGGTAGAAGGCGCAACTGGAAGTGGGGCTGTAGAGTGAGTATGCCGGAGCTTAAAATTGGTCACGGATATGATGTTCATCGCTTGGTAGAAGGTAGAAAGCTTATCCTTGGCGGTGTTGAAATTCCGCATGAAAAGGGTCTTCTCGGTCACTCTGATGCCGATGTTTTGGCTCATGCGCTTATGGATGCCCTGCTAGGAGCTATGCGTGCTGGCGATATTGGTCAGCTCTTTCCAGATACAGACCCTGCTTATGAAGGCGCTGATTCTATGGTGCTTCTATCTCATGTCATGCAGCTTGTTCGTGATAAGGGCTTTGAACTTGTGGACTGTGATTGCACCGTTGCAGCTCAAGCGCCTAAGTTGCTTCCTTATCGTGAGGCTATGAGAAACCGTATGGCTGAGGTCATGGGTGTTACACCAGATAAAGTTGGCGTAAAAGCAACTACCACTGAAGGCCTTGGCTTTGTGGGTCAACAAGAAGGCATTGCTGCCTGGGCAGTTGTCCTGCTGGGACGTAGTGCGTAATAAATTACAGCTCTACGATATGGTCGGCTGCTTCCACCACTTTAGGATCATGAGATATGAGAAGTATTATGTGGTCTTTCTTGACCTTCTTTAGAAGATTAAGAAGAACCTCAACACTTTTTTGATCTAATGCAGAAGTTGGTTCGTCAAGCAACATTACACTTGGATTCATAAGCATCATGCGGATAATTGCAATCTTTTGTTTTTCTCCACCAGAGATTGCAGAGCTTCGTTCATTGAGACGAACGTCAAGATTTTGATCATCACCAAGCAGCAATTTTTCCAAATTGAACAGCTTGATATAGTTGATTATCTCTTCATCTTTCGGCTGATTTTTGCAGAGCAAGGTCAAATTATTTCTTACCGTATCGTCAACAATGCTTGGCTCTTGTTCAGTAAATCCAAGAGTGTTTTTTCGAAGTTCATATTGATTTATTTGAGCTAGTAAGTCCTCATTAATGGCAATGTCACCTGATAGGTGAGAAGACCACTCTCCGTTAATGAGTTTCAGAAAAGTAGATTTGCCTGTACCGTTTCCACCTGTAATGGCGTATATATTTCCTTTTACAAAATCACAAGACAAGTTGTTCATCAGTACTTTATTTGTATGTGGATAAGAAAAAGATACATTTGTGCAGGTAATTTGATTGACGTTGTCTGATGGAATGATGTTTCCAACGGGTTCTTGAGGTAAATCTAGAATCTGCTCAATTCGATTGATGCTTACCGTAATGCTTTGATAAGCCATACCAAATTCCATGAGAAGAGTGATGGAACCTAAGAGTGTTACAAAATAGCTTGAAATGGTTGCAATATAACCAGGTTGCAGCGCTCCAAGAAAGATTTGATACGCACAAGTAATAAATACAATGGCTTGGAATACGGCAATTACAGCATTGTTTAACTCCTGTACACCAAACTCCAGTTTGTATTGTTGATTAATAGCATTACGAAGTTTTTGATTAAGGACATAGTGCTGATTAAAGAAACGCTCAAAAAGAGAATGACGTCTGATGAAATCAACATCAGTAAATTGTGAGAGTTCTACTGATCCATATTGAGATCTCAGCTCTTTAGATTCTCTGTATCTTTTATAGGCTGATGCTTGAATCTGCTTATAGATAATGTAGCTAATCAATAACAGAGCAGCCGTTACAAGAGCAGTTAATGGGTTCAAATATAAAATTATCGCAAGAGTTCCTAAGACGGAGATAATAGTTGTTGCAAAGCTCACACATTGTGTAAGTATAAAAATGGAAACATCATTAGCGTCATTATTTACTGTCTGACGATAATGTCCGGAATCATATGACGAGAAAAACGATGGATCGGCGTGTTGGATCTTATCGATGAGCTGTCGCTCAATAGTAAAGGCAGAGTCAATTTGTAATTGACAATAGCGCGTTTTAGCAAGATAGGAGCAGCTGGCAATAAGGATTCCTAGTGCAGCAATTACGGCACAATAGAAAATTATTTCGTTCCAAGTTGTTCCTGCAATAAAAAGATTAATCACAAATCCAACAAGAAGCGGTTGAATTACAGTAAGCGCTGTAACAAAAAATGACAGAAAGAGAAAGACTGCAAGACTGCCTTTATCCAGAATGGTAGATATACAGTAGTGAATAATGTTAAAAAACTTACTCATTCAAATCACCTTCTAAAGTTGGTAAGAGCAAGATTTCTTTTGTCTTCTAGTCTTTTGTAGTTCTATCTCAAAATATAAACTCTTTAAATTTTGTTCATAAAGTTTAATGCAACAAAAAAACAATCTAGTGTTAGTTCGTAAATGGTAACAAAATTGAATTTTGATTGATGGGATATGGAAGTTAAAGGTTTTCCATAAACCGTTTATACTTACACCAATACACAATGGTTGCGAGGAGTATGTATGCTTGTCTATAACACTCAGACGCATAAAAAAGAAGAGTTTAAGCCAATCGATGAAGGCAAAATCCGCATGTACGTATGCGGTCCTACGGTCTACGACCAGATTCATATCGGAAATGCCCGTACGTTCCTCTCGTTTGACGTTATTCGACGTTATCTGATGTATAAAGGTTTTGAGGTTACGTTTGCTCAGAATCTGACCGATGTTGATGACAAGATTATTCAGCGCGCCAACGAGCAGGGAAGGACTGCTCAAGAGGTCTCTGAAGAGTTTTCTCAGGCGTTTATCAAGCAGATGCATCGCTTCAATATACTGGATCCAGATATTCGTCCTCGCGCAACGCATGAGATTGAAGCCATGCTCCAGATGATTCAATCTTTGATTGAGCAGGGTTACGCTTACGCGGTGCCTTCGGGCGACGTGTATTTCTCGGTTCGTTCTGACCACGACTATGGTGTGCTTTCTGGCCGCGATCTTGATCAGCTTCGCGCAGGTGAGCGTGTTGAGGTTAATGACGAGAAACGCGATCCATTTGACTTTGCACTCTGGAAGGCTGCTAAGCCTGGTGAGCCTAGCTGGTCAAGCCCATGGGGAGAAGGTCGTCCAGGTTGGCACAGTGAGTGCTGTGCGATGATTCATCGCTATTTAGGCACTCCAATTGATATTCATGGTGGTGGCTCTGACCTGGTATTCCCTCACCATGAGAACGAGACCGCACAGGCATCTTGCGCCTGGCATGCTCCTCTCGCTAATTATTGGATGCACACCGGAATGCTGCGTGTTGACGGTGAGAAGATGTCTAAGTCTTTGGGTAACTTCTATACGCTTAAGGAAGTTTTGGACAAGTATCCTGCAGATGCAGTACGACTTTTGATGCTTCAAACGCACTATCGCGCGCCACTTGATTTCTCGTTTGAACGCCTTGAAGGAACCGTTGGCACACTCGAGCGCATGAAGACCTGCGTTGCAAATCTTCGTTGGGCCTACAAGCAGTCTTCTGCTCAGCACGAGCTTTCTGACGCTGATCGTACGCTTGCTGAGGCAATTAACATAGCCCAGAGCGAGTTTGACGCTCAGATGGATGATGATTTCAATACCGCAGGAGCGCTTGCTGCCATCTTTGCGCTGGTAACTGCTGCAAATACCTATCTTGCAGAGGTTGGGCAGAACGTTGGCGCAAGCCCTGTTCTCCGTGCATCAGATATGTTGTGCGAGCTCACAGGAGCCTTGGGAATTGATTTGACCCAGGCGGCGTCTACTTCTGATTTACCAGAAGAGCTTGTAGCACTTGCCGCCCAGGTAGCAGCCTATGAAGGCTCTTCAGCTGACGAGGCCGCAGAGGTTTTGCTTGCTGCTCGTCAGGAAGCTCGTTCCCAGAAGAACTGGGCAGTTGCCGATCAAATTAGAGACGGCATTGCCGAGCTTGGACTTTTGATTGAAGATACCGCCGCTGGCGCTCGACTTAAGCGTAAGGCAGACTAACTATGGCAAGAAATCAGCGTTCTACCTCTAAAAATACTCGTTCCGGGGGTGCTGCAGGTCGCGGTGCTTCCAGTCGCGGTGCTTCCGGCCGCGGTGGAGCTACAGGTCGTGGCGGTTCTGCAGGTCGCGGCTCCAAGAAGGCTGCCGACTGGGGCGGTTATTTCGGCTCCAAGAATGGCAAGGGCTCTAAAGGTGGCCGCTCTGCACAAGGCGTACGCGCAGTTCAGGGTACTCGCGGACAGCGAGGAGCTGGCGCTGGACGTCCTGGCAACAAGAAGCCTGCAACTGATTTAATCGAAGGTCGTCGTGCAGTAGCAGAGGCGCTGACCGTTGGTATTCCGTTGAAGAATGCGCTGGTACAGGCTGCAAGTGGACAGAAGGACCAAGAGATTGAGGCTCTTGCTCGCCAGCTTGAGCAGGAGGGTATTCCTGTCGAGCGTGTTGCAAGGCCAGTGCTTGACTCGCTTTCAAGCCATGGTGCTCACCAGGGAGTTATTGTCCGTACGCAGCCTTTTGCCTACGCTGACCTCTCTGAAATTATCCAGCGCGCCGGTTCCGCAAATGCTCTTGTTGTAGTTCTTGATCACGTCACCGACGAAGGAAACTTTGGCGCAATTGTAAGAAGTGCCGAGGTAGTTGGTGCAGCTGGCGTTGTTATTGCAAATGCCCGCGCCGCCCGCGTTGGCGTTGGAGCATACAAGACGTCCGCAGGAGCCGTACTTCATTTGCCAATCGCTCAGGTTTCTAATTTGCCACGTGCGCTTGAAGAGCTTAAGGCCGCAGGTTTTTGGACATGTGGCTCTACCGAGCATGCTACCCAGTCCGTGTGGGAGGCTCCTATGGGAGGCCGCCTTGCACTTGTTATGGGTTCTGAAGGTTCAGGAATATCTCGCCTTATGCTCGAGAAGTGCGATTTTACGTGCAAACTTCCTCAGTTTGGCCAGGTAGAGTCTCTGAACGTTGCTCAGGCAACGACGGTTATGTGCTACGAGTGGCTCCGTAGGACCCAGGAAGCGTAAGGTATGGCTCAGAAAAAATCGCTGCTTGTGGTCGATGGCTATAACGTTATGCTAGCAACTCCTCGCTATGAGGCGTTGTTGAATGAGCGCGGTTCTTTTGCTCAAGAAACCGCTGCTGAGAGAGCCTATCACCTAAACAGCGATCCGTTTTATCGCGCTCGTTTGGCGCTCATTTCTGATGTTGCTACTTTTGCACAGGGCGCCTACGAGGCAGTTATTGTGTTTGATGGTAAGGGAAACGTAAACGACGAGCGCCCGGAGCGCAGTCATGCAGGCGTACAGCTGGTCTTCTCCGAAACGGGGGAGTCCGCAGATAGTGTTATCGAGCGCCTGGTTACAGAAGCGCGAGAGGCTGGTCGCAAAGTATTTCTGGTCACGTCGGATAGAGATATTCGTGCTACGGCCGGCTTTGGCCCCGGTGAGGTCACACGCATTGCCAGCGCCTCTCTTGTCCATGAGATTTCCCAGGCAGATAACGTTGTCGAAGAGATGCGCCGCGATCAGGTCAGTACGCGTATGACGCTAGAAGACCGCATTTCTCCAGAACAGCGCGAGAAACTCTGGAAGCTGTTGGGCAGATAGGTCGCTGCGCCTGATACGTCTAACTGACCTAACGCGCCAAACGCGCTAAACGCGCCTGATTGTTGCAAAGCCTGATTGCTGCAAAGATTCGGTGGATTTTGCCTAAAAATATCAAAGAATCTGTGGATTTGCCTGATTTCCTTAAAGAATCGGTGTCTCAAACACAGATTCTTTGCACTTTTAAGGCGCGTTGGGCTTGATCAGACAACATACTTGCACTAAGCGTATTTCCATAGGAAGGAAAGTGCACCTACATGCCACATCACGCAATTTGTGGAGAAAAATTTCTAAAAAATTGGGACTAGACCAAAGCCAAAAAAGTCTATAAAATAACCTCTGCACTTAATGCCGCTATAGCTCAGCTGGTAGAGCAACTGACTTGTAATCAGTAGGTCCCGGGTTCGAAGCCTGGTGGCGGCACCATTGCATTTTGGCCTCCTGGGTTCTCCGGGAGGTTTTTTATTACTTCCACGTGCTTCCAATAAGTTAGCCATCGTTTACAATATATGCCTAGCACGAGCCAGCGTGAGCCATAACGAACTAGCACGAGCCATTACCAGCCAGTACTAGCTATTGCGAACCAGCGCTCTGTACAGGTCGATATCGTATGAGGCTCTATGAAATATGAAAGGAAATAGAATGGTTGACTATAAGAATTGGATTCCTCGGGGTATGTTGGCAGCTTCGGGAGGCGGAGCTCTCGTGGCGCTTGCCGGCGTGGTAATATGCAAAATAAGCGGTACCTTACAGGGCGTTCGCCTCTGCGCGTTGATTCTTTTTGGAGCGGTATTTGTCGCGTTCGGCTTGTTTTTCTTATGGGCAGCCTTTGCGTATCGTGCATTTTCGTATCGCGGCAGGCGACATCTTTCAAAAGACATCGTTGAAGGAGTGGCTGCATACGTGCAGCTTCCTCAGGATGGTTTGGGACTTGATGTTGGCTGCGGAAGCGGAGCTTTGACCATAGCTTGTGCAAAAGCAAATCCTCAAGCGTCAATGGTTGGGATTGACCGCTGGGGGAAGGAGTACGCTTCGTTCAGTAAGCGTCTATGTGAAAACAATGCTCGTGCCGAGAAGATCGGCAATACTTCATTTCAGGCAGGCGATGCCGTAAAACTTGATTTTGCTGACGAGACTTTCGATGCGGTTGTCAGCAATTACGTTTACCACAATATAACTCGTGTTGATCGACAGCAGCTCCTGCGTGAAACGCTCCGTGTACTCAAAAAAGGTGGCACCTTTGCCATACATGATCTTATGAGCCCTCGGCGCTATGGTGATATGCAGGCATTTATACAGAGCCTGAAAGATGAGGGTTACGAGAGTGTGGAGCTTTTGGATACGGCTTCAGGAAAGTTCATGAGTATGCGCGAAAGTCGTTGGCTCATGCTGTCGGATTCAAAACTTCTAGTGGGGAAGAAGTAAAAAGCGCGAATGCCTCAGTAAAGAGCGCAGAATGCCTCATGCATAATGCCTCAATAAGGAGTGCACAAAGCCTCACGAAAAAATCTCTCATAGGAGGATAAAAAGAGACGCTGCGCGTAAGCACAATGCGTTAAAGATGCGTACAATATACCAAAGCACTTCTCGGTAAAAATGGAGATTTTTTGATAAGATACGCCCGGGAGCGTGGTTTGCGTTGACAAGAGTGGGGAAGCAACGTATTATTTTCCCGCTTACGAGGTGAGAGATAGGAATTAATCCTTCTTATATCACGTGGTAAGTGCCTGAAAAGAGCAAATGGGGATATGGCACAGCGGCAACTGCGGCGGACTGTAAATCCGCTCCCTCTGGGTTCCTTGGT